>Ga0310786_10007617_pt1 | contig 14086 bp, 10 predicted proteins | sample AusTroGonzalo_MG_FD_203881 | JGI IMG/M metagenome (GOLD analysis project Ga0310786, IMG submission 203881) | Bovine rumen microbial communities from tropical cattle in Woodstock, Queensland, Australia - Gonzalo_03 (v2) (version 2) | ecosystem: Host-associated > Mammals > Digestive system >... | reverse complement strand
CTCGCGGCTGGCTACCTGCTCGCAGATTCAACACTTGCCGGTGTTGCTTCGTTTGTGGATATTTCACTCGCCGGAGCACTTAGCCTGCCGTTCGCACCAGCGGTTCTCACAGGCAGTATTATACACGGCATATCAGGAGGTACGGTCGGAAGGAACATAGTAAAGATATCTTCAATGATAATAGTACTGATTGTGAAACTATTCTTTGATAGTGCAGATGAACCACGTAACTGCGGTTTAACTGTCAGTTCGGCTATATTTATATCAGGAGCTGCCGTTTCTGCGCTTATCGGGGAAGTTTTCTACAAACTTCTTTTCTATGTGTTCTATGGAGCTGTTTCAGGATTTTGTGCGTATTCGGCAGCCATAATTCTAAGAGGGCTGAAAAAACGTTCCGTAGTAGACTTATCAGGCGGCGGTGGTGCAGCATATTCTGTTATCTACACTATAGCAGTTTCAGCTTTGTGCTCAGCGGATATTCCCGTTATAAATATTGGTATAGCTATCGGAAGCGCTGTAACTCTCGGAGCCGCATATTTTTACCGAAGTGCAGGCGGAGTTCTTTGCGGCTCTTTGACAGCCTGCGGAGCTTTTCTTGCATCGCCTGAGATCGGTATGAGCGTTGTACTTCTTCCTGCAGCCGGACTTATAGCAGGATATTTTGGCGGCAGACGTTACACATATGCAGCGACAGCTTTTTCCGGAGCAGCTTTCATGCTCATGATACTTACCGGCACGACAAAAAACAGTATCTTCAGCATGATAAATATAATCACCGGTACAATTCTGTTTATTCTTGCTGCACCGGTATACAGTGACAAATGGATAATCACCGGAATGAGCGACAGTTCAGCACTTCCTGAACTTGTAAGTGCAAGGCTGAATTTTCTCTCAGACGCAATAGGTGAGATTCGCGTTGAGTCCGGAAAAATAGCAGAGATGCTTTCGCAAAAATCAGAGCAGAAGAATGCGGTCAATGATATAAGCAGACAAATCTGCACGCATTGTTTCCGAAGACTCAACTGTTGGAAAAACAATTACGACCAGACAGTACGTGGCTTTCGGAAGATGATACTGTCTGCCGATAACTCGGTATTTTCACTTCCTCAAGAACTTACCGGATGTTTAAAATCTGAAGAATTATCCCGGGTAAATGAAAGTTTGTCACGTGAAAGAACTACCCAAAAGCTGCTTGAAATGAGGTTCTCAGAAAGCCGTGACCTTTTATTTGAGCAAATAAGGGTAATAGAAGAAATGATAGGTGCAGCAGGCGACCGTCTTGATGTCCGGTACTCTGTCACAGCAAGCAGACAAGTTCAGGAAAAGCTAAGAAAGTTTGACATTTCACACAAGAATGCGGTAGCGTATTACAACTTCACAAACAGGCTGCTAATCGAGATATATTTTGATTCGAGCGAGATTCCTGAAAGCGTTTCTCGGATATGTGACCTTATCTCAGATGAACTCAGAATACCTCTTGCGGCAGCTGAACCGGTCGATTCCGGAAGGGAAGTCAGGGTGAGACTTTTCGAGAAGACGGAATACTCTCTCGAGGTTTTCTCTTCTACTAAAAGTGCAGGTGGAAATAACGCTAACGGAGACACTTCGACTGTTTTCAGCGATGGTACAGGAGTTAGCTATGTGATACTTTCTGACGGAATGGGGAACGGTAAAAAAGCGGCAATAGAATCACAGCTTGTAGTGAAGATGTTCCGGCGACTTGTGAGCAGCGGAGTAAACTACAATTCGGCGATAAAACTCATAAACTCGATCATGCTAACTAAGTCTCAGGAGGAGAGTTTTGCGACACTTGATGCTGTCAGGATAGATCTCGATACCTGCGAGATGACAATATTAAAATCAGGGGCTGCTTCTACACTTATACGACGCAAAGGCGGAGTTGTCAGGATAGCTGCACCGAGCTTCCCGATAGGGATTTATGAGCGTTCTGAAGTCTACTGTGCATCTGAAACTCTCAACGACGGAGACATAGTGATAATGTGTTCGGACGGGATAAGCGAAAACGAATATCCGTACATAAAAGAACTGCTTAGAGAATGCAGTGATGTCCGTAAAATAGTTGAAGAAATAGCCGCAAAATCAGATATTTTCAACCGTAGTCAGCGAGAAGACGACATCACCGTTCTCGGACTGAAAATTTCAAAACAATAACAGTACACCATGTGTGCAATTTAACAAAGGTCATACAAATCCGAATTGAAAAAATATGTCAAAATGCACTAATTATTTGATTAAAAATTAGCGTATCGTCTGAAATTTTGACCCGATTTGCGAAAAAGCTTGAATAATTCCGGGTTTTCTGTTAAAATGGTAAGTAGCAAAGGAGGTTGGATCATGACAGCGAACATTGTACAAAACCCAAATGATTTTCCGCTTTACCTGTTCTATCAGGGAAAGAATTACGAAGCTTATAAATTTTTTGGTGTCCATTCCAGAAAGAAGGGCAGGGGACATTATTTCACCTTCCGAGTATGGGCTCCAAATGCTGTAAGCGTTTCTGTAGTCGGCGATTTCAACAGCTGGGACAGAAACGCGAATAAAATGGAACTGATCTCTGAGGGAGTGTGGGAGACCGAGATATCCGGCCTTGCACAGTTTGATGCGTATAAGTACAGCATAGAAACAAAGGACGGCAGGATACTCCTGAAAGCAGATCCTTATGCACCACATTTCGAGACACGTCCCGGCACTGCTTCCAAAATTTTTGAGAGCAGCTTTAAATGGACTGATTCCTCATGGTATGAGAAAAAGAATTCCAAGAGCATCTACAAGAGCCCTGTGAATATTTATGAAGTTCATCTCAGTTCCTGGAAAAATTACGGTGATGATATATTCCTTGATTATGTTACCTTTGCCAAGGAGATCATCCCTTATCTGCGCAAAATGTCATATACTCATGTTGAATTCATGCCGCTTACAGAGTATCCGTTTGACGGGTCATGGGGCTATCAGGTAACAGGTTATTTTGCGCCTACATCACGTTACGGCACTCCTGATGACTTCAGGAAAATGGTGGATATGTTCCACGAGAACGGAATAGGTGTTATCCTCGACTGGGTACCTGCACACTTCCCGAAGGACGAAGCAGGACTATATGAATTCGACGGCACTTGCTGCTATGAGTATACTGATGACCGCAAGAAAGAACACAAAGCATGGGGAACCCGTGTATTTGACTATGGCAGAGCAGAGGTCTGCTCTTTCCTCATTTCAAGCGCAAATTACTGGTTTGATGAGTTCCATGTTGACGGTCTCCGTGTTGATGCAGTAGCTTCAATGCTATATCTCGACTATGACAGGCGTGATGGCGAATGGGCTGCAAACATATACGGCGGCAACGAGAACCTTGAGGCAGTTGAGTTCCTGAAGCGTCTCAATGAAGCTGTATTCCTCAAGCACCCGGATGCACTTATGATCGCGGAGGAATCCACAGCATGGCCCCTCGTCACAAAGCCTACCGACATCGGCGGTCTCGGCTTCAACTTCAAGTGGAATATGGGCTGGATGAACGATATGCTCAGCTATATGTCCCTTGATCCGATCTATCGTGCATTCAATCACGATAAACTCACATTCTCGTTCTTTTATGCTTTTTCCGAGAACTATATCCTTCCTATCTCACATGATGAAGTGGTATACGGAAAATGCTCGATGATAAACAAAATGCCCGGCGAATACGAACAGAAATTCGCCTCCTACCGTGCTTTCCTTGCTTACATGATGGCTCATCCGGGAAAGAAGCTTCTCTTTATGGGTCAGGAATTCGGCCAAATGAATGAGTGGAATTACAAGACACAGCTTGACTGGAATCTCATGGAATTTGATTCGCACAGGAATCTTTTGAAATTCTCCGAAAAGCTCAATAAATTCTACGCCGAGAATTCACCTTTCTGGCAGAACGATGATTCATGGAGCGGATTCAGCTGGATATCCAACGACGATTACAAACAGAGCATCATAGCTTTCAGACGTATCGACGACAACGGTGACGAACTGATAGCTGTATGTAATTTCGTTCCGGTGGAGCGCCGAGATTACCGTATCGGTGTACCTTTTAAGGGAAAGTACAAGCTCGTATTCAATACTGACGCTGTGGAATTTGGCGGCTCCGGCATAACGGAGAAGTCCTTCAAGTCAGAAAGTATCGGTATGCATGGCTTCGACGAAAGCATTTCTATGACTCTTGCTCCGCTTTCTGTCATCTATCTGAAGTATTCTCCCGTAAAAAAGAGAACTCCGAAGACTGAAACAGAGCCAGCGGCTGAAAAGAAAACAAGAAGGAAACGCGCCGAAAAGGCTTGATACGACTTTACAAACATCATAGGAGGAATTATATGTATACTAAGAAAAGAGTCGTTGCAATGCTTCTTGCCGGCGGACAGGGAAGCAGACTTTATGCACTGACTAAAAATGTAGCTAAGCCTGCCGTGCCTTACGGCGGCAAGTACAGACTTATAGATTTTCCGCTCTCAAACTGCACCAACTCCGGTATTGACACCGTAGGCGTACTCACACAGTATCAGCCCCTTGTGCTCAACGAGTATATCGGAAACGGTCAGCCATGGGATCTTGATAAAATGAACGGCGGTGTTCACGTACTTCCGCCTTACGAAACACAGGCAGGCGCTTCATGGTATGAAGGCACAGCGAATGCTATCTACCAAAATATGCGCTTCATTGAAAGATACGACCCTGAGTACGTTGTAGTTCTCGGCGGCGACCATATCTATAAAATGGACTACTCCAAAATGGTCGATTTCCACGTTGCGAACAACGCAGACTGTACCATATCGGTAATCGACGTACCCAAAGCCGAAGCATCACGTTTCGGTATTATGATTTGCGATGAGCAGAATCAGGTTGTCGACTTCGTTGAAAAGCCCAAGGAACCAAAGTCCACACTTGCTTCAATGGGTATCTATGTGTTCAGCTGGGATAAGCTTCGCAAGTACCTCATCGAAAACGAAAATGATGCAAATACAAAGCGTGACAAGGGTGAGCCTTGGTCCAAGGACTTCGGAAAGGATATCATCACATCCATGCTCCGCGATCAGCAGAGACTCTTCGCTTATGAGTTCGAAGGATACTGGAAGGACGTAGGAACTCTTGATTCTCTTTGGGAAGCAAATATGGACCTTCTCAGTCCGAGCGTTCCCCTTGATCTCTATGATCCGAGCTGGAAGATCTATTCAAGAAATAACAATATGCCTCCGCAGTACATCGGAGATAATGCAAATATCGAAAACTCCATGATCTCAGAAGGCAGCACTATCGACGGAACCGTTGATTTCTCGATCGTGTTCTCAGGAGTTACCATCGAAGAGGGTGCAACTGTCAACTACAGTATCATCATGCCGGGTACGGTCATAAAGTCCGGAGCCGTTGTTGAATACGCAATAGTTGGTGAGGATTGCACTGTCGAAAGCGGCGCGAAGATAGGCGCAAGCCCTGAGACGATCGAAAACCGTGACGACTGGGGAATAGCAGTAGTTGGTCATAATGTAACTGTTTCCGAGAATAAGATGGTTGAGCCCAAGAAGATCATCGGAGAAAATATCTGATCGGAGGAGTTGTAGTATGAGCGTTAATTATAATGTTTTAGGACTTATTTTTGCAAGTATGCACGATTCATATGTCAGCGAGCTCACAAAGCAGCGGACTATGGGTTCAATACCTTTCGGGGGACGTTACAGGCTTATAGATTTTCCGCTTTCTAACATGGTAAATTCCAGCGTTGCAGAGGTCGGAGTTATCACCAAGTCTAACTATGGTTCACTCCTCGATCATCTCGGATCAGGACGTGACTGGGATCTTTCCCGTAAGAAGGGCGGTCTCCACCTTCTTCCGCCTTACAGTCAGACTGGCGGCATCTACAAGGGAAGACTCGATGCTCTTAACAATATCTGGAGCTTCGTTGAACATTCTTCAGCCAAGTATGTGATAATGTCCAACTGTGATATCATCACTACTATCGACTTCAACCCGATATTAAAGCAGCATATGGCTAACGAAGCCGATATCACGCTTATTTACAGCAAGGGACTTTATGACTGTGAGAAGAATTCTTGCGCTACCATGCTTGAATTTTCCGAGGATAACCGTCTCAAGGACGTTCTCGTAAATCCCCAGATATCCGGCGAGTGCAATATGTGGCTCGAAAGCTTCATAATCAGTAAGGACTTCCTCAAGAAGATAGTTTTCGAGGCTGCAAGCCGTAATCAGTACAGCTTTACCCGTGAGATACTCCAGGGCAAAAAGGACGAGTACAATATCATGGGCTATGAGCACAAGGATTTCTTCACAAGGATAGACAGTGTACAGAATTATTATAAGGCTAATATGCTTCTCCTTAATTCCGAGAAGAGAAACGCACTTTTCAAGCCTAATCTTCCTGTTTATACCAAGATAGGGGACAATGGACCTGTTAAGTACGGCCTTGAGTCCAACGTAAAGAACTCCCTCATTGCAGACGGCTGCATCATTGAGGGTACAGTCGAGAACTCAATCCTCTTCAGAGGCGTAAAGGTCGGAAAGGGTACTGTAGTAAAGAACTGTGTTCTCCTTCAGGGCACAAAGGTCGGAAATAAGTGCAATATTTCATCTGTAATAACTGATAAGAATGTTGAGATAAGCAGCGAAAAGGTTCTGACAGGTTCAGAGACATATCCGCTGTATATCGGTAAGGACGGAAAGATTTAACGGCGGTGATCGGCTATGAAAGTATTATTTGCTTCAAGTGAAGCTGTACCGTTTGCAGCATCGGGCGGTCTTGCTGACGTTGTAGGCTCTCTGCCGAAAACTATAAATGCCGCAGGACACGAATGCTGTATCGTTATACCGCTTTACAAGAGCATAAGCCCGGAGTTCCGTGAAAAGATGACATTCATCAAGAATATCACTGTTGACGTTTCATGGCGTAAACAGTACTGCGGAATATTTGAATCCGAGTGGAACGGCATAACCTACTACTTTATTGATAATGAATACTACTTCTCTCGAGACGGTCTCTACGGATTTTACGATGACTGTGAAAGATTTGTATTCTTTGACAGAGCAGTGCTTGAAATGCTGAAGTATATCGACTTCAAGCCTGATATAATCCATTCAAACGACTGGCAGACCGCGCTGATACCTGTTTACTACAATGTTTACTATAAGTATCAACAGGGCTATGACGGCATAAAGAACGTCTTCACAATCCATAATATAGAGTATCAGGGCAAATATGGCAAGGAGATTCTCAATGAGGTCATGGGTATACCGATGTATAACGCCAATATTCTTGAATATGATGGCTACATCAATATGATGAAGGGCGCTATCGAGGCTGCTGACCGCATTACAACTGTAAGCCCGAGTTATGCATGGGAGATACTTGATCCTTGGTATGCTCACGGTCTCGACCGTATCCTTGTAACAAAGCAGTATAAGCTGCGCGGTATACTTAACGGTATCGACACAGAACTCTATTCTCCCGAAAGTGACCCTGTTATTGCAGGACATTATTCCGCAGCGGACCATTCCGGAAAGGTTCTCTGTAAGAAAGCACTCTGCGCTGAACTCGGCTTAGACGAGGGCGATGAACCTATAATCGGTATAGTTACAAGATTTGTAAATCATAAAGGCATCGACCTTATTCGCTGCGTACTCGAAGAGATCGTTGGTATGGGTATTAAGTTTGCTGTCCTCGGTGCAGGAGAGAAGATATATGAGGACTTCTTCCGTGAAATGGCTGCCCGCTATCCCGGAAAGGTATCTGTTACTCTTGGATTTGTACCGGAGCTTTCACGTAAGATATACGCTGGCTCAGATATGTTCCTGATGCCTTCACAGAGTGAACCTTGCGGACTTGCTCAGCTTATCTCAATGAGATACGGAACTATTCCGATAGTCCGCGAGACCGGTGGCCTGCGTGATACTGTCCGTGACAACGGCGGTGTAAACGGCAATGGCTTCTCGTTCAAGACGTATAATGCCAATGATATGCTCGATGCAGTCCGCCGTGCAAAGCGCGATTACGATGACAAGTCTGTATGGGATGCGCTTATGACTAATGCAATGAACTGTGATTACAGCTGGAAGGCATCCGCAGATATATACATCGAGAATTATAACGAACTTATAAGTCAGCAATAAATAAAAGGGCGTGGTTCATATCACGCCCTTATTTATGTAAAAAAAGCCTCCCTTATGGGAGGCGCGTCTTTTGTTCTCTTTTCTTTCTTCATTAAAGTCTTAGTCGTTTTTATCTTTGTCTCCCTTTTTGCAGTTCCTTTTACGTGAACTGCCTTTGAAAGCCGATTTACCGATCCTTCCGTTTGTTGCTGCAACAGCAATCACGGCAGAAACCGCGAGCCAGAAATCGGTAGAATAGACAACACCGTCCATTGAAAAAAATTCCCTTCTTCCGAAAAAAACGATAAAGTCAAAGTCTGACAGATATATTTTATACCTTTTCAAGGGGAAAGTCAACGAAATATGCTAAAATATTTCCTTTTCACCGTAAAATCAGCAATTTGTGATAATCTAACATAATACTCGCTTATTATTTGTGCAACAAGCATACAAAAAAAGCTTCGGAGCAATTTCCGAAGCTTTCTTGATTTACATATAAAAGTGTGTTATAATTACTTAGAGATGAGCTCAAGTGTATCTCTTGCAATGAGTAGCTCCTCGTTTGTAGGAACTATCCAAACCTCAACCTTTGAATCAGGTGTTGAGAGCTTTACGAGCTTACCTCTTACAGACTTGTTAAGCTCCTTGTCGATTTTTATGCCAAAGAAGTCCATATCTGAGCAAGCGCCCTCACGAACTTCCCATGAATTCTCTCCGATACCGCCTGTGAAGAGGATAGCATCGAGACCGTTCATAGCAGCAGCATAAGAACCGATGTACTTTCTTATCTCATAAACGAGCATATCAGAAACAAGCTGAGCTCTCTTGTTGCCCTCATTTGCAGCAGCCTGAACGTCACGGTTATCAGAACCAACACCGGAAACTCCGAGGAAGCCGGACTTCTTGTTCATGTACTCACTCATCTGAGAAGGTGTGAAACCGTGCTTGTCTGCTACGAAAGTAACTGCTGAAGGGTCAACAGCACCTGTACGGGTCCCCATAACAACACCATCAAGGGGAGTGAAGCCCATAGAAGTATCAACAGACTTTCCGCCGTCAACAGCTGTGATGGAGGAACCATTTCCGAGGTGGCAGGAAACGATCTTGAGATCCTTTACATCCTTGCCCATAGCCTCAGCGAGAGCCTTTGATACAAAACGGTGTGAAGTACCGTGGAAACCGTACTTTCTAACGTGATATGTCTCATAATCCTCATAGGGAAGACCGAACATGAAAGCCTTGGGAGGCATTGTCTGGTGGAATGCAGTATCGAATACAACTACCTGAGGAACATTTGCAGGGATAACGCTCTTGCAGGCTCTGAGAGCGAGAGCATGAGCATGGTTGTGTACGGGAGCAAGCTCACGGAGTTCGTCGATCTTGTCGATTACTTCGTCAGTAACAAGAACAGACTTATCAAAAACGTCAGCACCCTGTACTATACGATGTCCAACAGCGGAAATCTCGTCCATACTGTCGATTACCTTTGCATCGCCTGTGGTGAGTGCTTCAACAAGCTTCATAAAAGCTTCTGTGTGAGTGGGGAAAGAACAGTCCTGATCGAGAGTTCTGCCGTCACTTGTCTTGTGAGCGATATGACCGTCAATACCGATACGGTCGCAGTTGCCCTTTGCGATAACGCTCTCATCATCCATATTAATGAGCTGATACTTCAGAGAGGAGCTTCCTGCGTTTACAACTAAGATTATCATATATGCAAATTCCTTTCAAAAATAATATTGCATATATAATTATATACCATTTTCGGAAAAATGCAAGTCCTTTTTGCAAATTTTCGCATCATATGAGCCTGAAACGTGAAAAATCCGGCAATTAGGACAAAATATAGCGCTGTTTTTTCATTCTGTTGAATATAAAGCTCAAAGTTGATGAAATATTCATGAAATCCATTGATTATTTTAAGGAGAGGTAGTAAAATGAAAGTAAGCGGCATTATCTGCGAATATAACCCGTTTCACAATGGTCACCTTTATCATATCAGCAAGACCCGCAAAAATGGTGCAACACATATCGTTGCTGTAATGAGCGGGAGCTTCGTCCAGAGGGGCGATGCTGCCATTATGGACAAGCTCGAACGAGCAAGACTTGCAGTCCGTTCAGGGGCGGACCTCGTTATCGAACTTCCGGTCCAGTACTGCCTTTCCTCAGCGGAGAATTTTGCTGCTGGTGCGGTATATCTGCTGGACAGTCTCGGAGTTGTGGATGAGATATCTTTCGGAAGCGAATGCGGAAGCACAGATATTCTTTCCAGTGCACTCGAAGCATCAGAAAAAGCAGCGATCGAACATGCAGATGATATACGCTCAATAATGGAAAAGGGATACACTTATCCAAGAGCCCTTACCTCTGTGATAAACGGCTGCGACCCGGGGATAGGCGCAGTGATCTCAGAGCCAAACAATCTTCTTGCAATTGAATATATGAAGGCGCTGAAAAGATTTTCATCGAAGATGCAGCCCTTCACGATCAAACGCGTTAAAGCCTCCCACGACAGCGATACGCCGGAAGGTGAATACGCAAGCGCATCTTATATCCGGGAAAAGCTTTCTGCCGAACACAATATTTCGGGGATAAGCAGCTATATAACTCCCATGTGGGCAAAAGCTATTACAGCCGCCATTGACCGAGGCGAGACAGCTCAGCTATCGCGCCTAGAGAGAGTCATGCTATATAAGCTCAGAACATCATCTCCGGAAGAAATAGCTTCCCTGAACGACGTCGGACAGGGACTTGAACACAGGATATACGCTGCAAGAATGGCAGGTTCACTCGATGAGCTTCTGTTTACCGTAAAAACAAAGAGATATACCATGTCAAGGATTAGACGGATAATGCTCTCGCTGCTCATAGGAATCACCAAAGAAGATATGAAGCAGCTTCCGCCTTATGGACGGATACTTGCGTTCAACGAACGAGGCAGAGAGATACTTTCCAGTGCAAAAGGAAAAACATCGATTCCATTTGCTTCGTCTATCGCAAAGCTCTCTCAGCTCAACGATACGGCGAAACGCTTTGCGGAGCTCGAAATAAGAGCCTCTGACGTCTATGGACTTGCACTTGAAACGGTAAACTCGGCACAGAAGGATTACAGGGCAAAAATCATGTTAGATATGGAGTAAACTTAATGAAAGGCAAATTCCTGAAATCAGCAGCGGCAGCTGTTATCGCAGCTTCGCTTTTTTCATCATGCACAAGAGTTATCGAATACACAGAAAACTACTCTTCCGGCACTAAAGGCTCATCTTTAGCAGGTGAGGTCCCTGACGCTGAAAGGAGTGCTGTTCAAGCAGAGAGCACCACACCTGAGCCGTTAACAGAACCGTTTACACTTGATGTAAGCGTACCCGAGAATTATTCGCACCAAAACAAATCTGTTATCGATGGTTTTGAAGCGGTATTGCAGGAACCTGAACTCCCTACCGGATGTGAAGTTACCTCACTGACGGCAGTGCTCAACTATCTTGGTTATGATATCGACAAGATAACGCTCTGTGATGATTTCATGCCAATATCTCTTTCAGGCGAGGTAGTTATGGACGAGGCATATGTCGGAAATCCGCGTTATGACGGCTTTGGTTGCAATGCGAACGTAATGGTGCAGACAGCAGATAAATACTTTTCTTCAATTGATTCACCATGCTACGGAGTTGACCTTACGGGTTCTGAACTCAGTGAACTTTTCTGGCAGATAGATAATGGCAGACCAGTTATGGCATGGTCAACTATTGACCTTACAGTTTCCTATCCGGAGTATGTCTGGACAGCAGGCAACGGTCAGGACCTTGTATTCGACTGGTATCAGCACTGCATGGTCATTTATGGCTATGATTATAATACCAATGAAGTTTACGTTGCCGACCCGCTGAAGGGGAATGTCAGCTATCCTATTGACCAGTTTGAGAATATTTACAAAATAATGGGGAAGCAGGCTGTTGTCATCTGCGGTGATTCATCTGTAAAAGGACATCATGTAACAAGTGACGCAGAACGTGCTGTCACCATGAAGTCACTCAATGAAATGGAAGCAAGTGATATACCTGAGTATGTGTATGAAAAAGGCGGACTTGCCATCGAGGAACCTCTTCCAGCGGAGAAAAACGAATGATACGCGGAGTTATTTTTGATCTTGACGGTACTCTTATTGATTCAATGTCTGTATGGAGTGATATTGACAGGAAGTTTCTTGCCGAGAACGGCGTTGAACCGCCGTCCTCCTATGACGTAACCGATGTGGTCAGGAAAATGACGATAGATCAGGCAGCTCAGTTTTTTATTGATGAATTTGGTATCGACCTGTCTCCGGAACAGATAATAAGCCGAATAGGCGAACTCGTCCGTATCGAGTATGAGGAGAATATCCCTCTTAAACCGGGCGTAAAGGAACTGCTCGGACTTCTTGAAAAGCTCGGTATCCCGTGCGGTATAGCAACAGCTACATACAAGGAACTCGCGGAGGCCATACTCCGCAGATGCGGGATTTACGACAGATTCTGTTTCCTGCTTACGGATGCGGATTATCCGCGTGGGAAGAGCTGCCCTGAGATATACCTCGGAGCTTCAAGACTGCTGGGAACTTCTCCGGAGGATACTCTAGTTGTTGAGGATTCACTCCACTGTATAACAACAGCAGCAGGCGCAGGTTTTGTAACTGCGGCTGTATACGACAAGGCTTCCTCAGCTGAAAGCGGAGAGATCCGCAGGAAAGCTGATCATTACGCAGGAAGTCTCTACGAAATAAAGGATATGATCGCAGCTATGCGGTCGTGAGGTCAGTTATGAAAAAAGTCATGGTAGGCATGAGCGGCGGCGTTGACAGCTCAGTTGCGGCAATGCTCCTTCGTGAGCAGGGCTATGAGGTAATGGGAGTTACGCTGAAGCTTTTTTCAGATGAAGATATATCAGAGGCGCAGAAGGAAGGAAAGACCTGCTGCGCCCTTTCGGACGTTATGGATGCACGAAGCGTTGCATATCGTCTGGGATTTGAACATATAGTTTTCAATTTCAAGGATTACTTCCGCGAACACGTCATGAGACAGTTTGCGGACAGCTATCTCTGCGGCAAGACCCCTAACCCGTGTATCGAGTGCAACCGCCATGTTAAGTTTGACAAGATGCTCCGCAGAGCACTGGAGCTTGAGTATGACTATATTGCAACAGGTCACTATGCTGTGAACGAATATGATGAAGCCTCCGGGCGCTGGCTGCTGAAACGTCCTGCTGACCGCAGCAAGGATCAGACCTATGTGCTGTATGCACTCACTCAGGAGCAGCTTTCGCATACGCTTTTTCCGCTTGGAGGACTGGAAAAGTCTCAGGTGCGTGAACTTGCAGAAAAAGCTGGCCTCGTAAACTCAGACAAGCCTGACAGCCAGGATATATGCTTCGTTCCGGACGGTGATTATGCAGGATTTATACGCCGTTTCACCGGCGCTGATGTTCCGGCAGGAAACTTCGTTGACACCGAGGGTAATGTTCTTGGTGAGCATAAGGGTATTATAAATTATACCGTAGGTCAGCGCAAACATTTAGGCATATCGCTTGGCAAGCCGGCTTATGTTGTTCGCAAGGACATTAACAGCAATACCGTAACGCTTGGCGATGAAGCCGATCTTTACACCAAAACGCTTATAGCAGATGATTTCAACGTTATCTCAGTTCCTGAGATAACGGATCCGATGCGTGTGACCGCAAAGACACGCTACAGCCAGAAGGAACAACCTGCCGTTGTGTCCTATCTTGGCGACGGCAAGTATATGGTGGAGTTCGATGAACCGCAGAGAGCTGTGACAAGCGGACAGGCAGTCGTCCTTTATGACGGGGATATCGTTGTCGGCGGAGGAACGATAGTTTAACATATAGTACATAATCAGGAGGAAATATGGACTATTCTATCAGAGAACTCAATGAGAAAGAATACGGAGTTTTGGAA
>Ga0310786_10007615_pt1 | contig 14089 bp, 6 predicted proteins | sample AusTroGonzalo_MG_FD_203881 | JGI IMG/M metagenome (GOLD analysis project Ga0310786, IMG submission 203881) | Bovine rumen microbial communities from tropical cattle in Woodstock, Queensland, Australia - Gonzalo_03 (v2) (version 2) | ecosystem: Host-associated > Mammals > Digestive system >... | reverse complement strand
CTTTCCCTTCGTCATCTTAATATCGATACACGACATACAAAACAAGAACACAGAACAGAGTGTCAAAACAGTAACTTTCTTCATAATCATACTTTTTTAGTTATTTACTTTATCCGTTAGACGCAAAAAACACGTTAATTGTTGCACCGGAAGCAAAAAAAAAGTAACTTTGCCGTCAATTATGGAACAAACAAACCAATACGTCAAACAATTCCCTGAGTTGATGAAGGGAAAAACCGTGATGTATCTTCACGGATTCGGCAGCAGTGGACAGAGTGGCACAGTGACACACCTGCGCACCATCCTGCCCAACGCCAATGTCATCGCACCCGACCTCCCCATCCATCCTGCCGAGGCACAGGCCCTGCTGAAAGAGCTGTGCGCTAAGGAGCAGCCCCGTCTTATTCTGGGCACGTCGATGGGTGGCATGTATACAGAACAGCTCTACGGCTACGACCGCATCTGCATGAACCCTGCCCTCTGCCTGGCCGACACCATGCAGCAGCATGGCATGACGGGCACGCAGACCTTTCAGAACCCACGTCTGGACGGTGTGCAGCAGTTCTATGTCGACAAGGCCCTGGTAAAGGAGTACCGACAGGTGAGCGAACAGCGCTTCTCAGGACTAGACGGCCTCAGCGACGAGGAGCTGGAGAAAGAGAAGAACCGCGTCTATGGCCTCTTTGGCGACAAGGACGATCTGGTAGACACCTTCGACATGTTTCGCGAGCACTACCCCAAGGCCGCCCATTTCCATGGAGAGCACCGCATGGACGACCGTTCCTTCATGCATGCCGTGGTACCCGTCATCCGTTGGATCGACGACCAGCAGGAGAACCGTCAGCGCCCCATTATATATATAGGTATAGAGACCCTCGTCGACGCCTACGACAAACCCAACAGCAGCAGCCAGAAGGCCGTTCGTCTCCTCATCGAGCACTATCAGGTATACTTCGTTTGCGAAGATAATTACCCCACGGCCAACCGCTGGGGACAGTGGCTGGAGGAATACATCAACGTGCCCGCCTGGCGCCACACCATCTATACCCATCGTCGCGACCTGCTCTATGGCGACTATCTGATCAGCAAGAAAAAAGAGGGCGACACGATGGCCACCCTCTTAGAGTATGGTTCCGACACGTTCAAGACGTGGGAGGATATCATTGAGTATTTCTCACGACTCGGCGGACAGTAAACACCTATTCCGCCTCAGTCGTAGGCAATAGCACCACGCCCGTCTGCTTCTTGCCGTCCATCATCACCCTGAGCGGACGCTCGAAGCGCACATGGCGCACATGTTCAGTCTCCTCGATAGCAGGCATGCTGTCGAGGATTTCTTTTTGCATCACACCGTCGCCCGTATAGGTATTGATGGTGAAGTAGCCCACACCAAACGAGGTAAGGTTCTGGAAGAAGTGCGTGCCCTGCGAGGGGTCCACATGATAGTTCTTCAGTCCAGCCTCCACAATGACGCGTGCTGCCGATATATGCGGCCATTTCACAGGGATGCCCAGCCAGTAGTCGCTCGAGCCCCAGCGTCCTGGTCCAATCAAAATATAGTTCTTATCCTCGTTCAGGAACTTGCGATTGATGGTCTCAATCTCATCGGCAATCATCGGATTGTTGGCCGCCGTGAAGTTCTCGTCGGTCTTCACATACACCACGTCGAACACATCCTCCGAGATACCATGACCCAGCGAGTTGTTCGAGCGCAGCAGACACTGCTCGTCAGGAATCTGCTGCAGGTCTTCATCAAGCACCTGCTTCGAGTCCACGATAGGACGAATTTGCAACAGATAGAACTCGCCCGTACGGTCATCGTTCAGGTTGCAGGCAAACTCAATCTCCACAGGGCGGCGCATCTCGTCCGAGCCGAACTTCTGCGACATCTGGAGGAGCTCAGGCAAAGGAAAGACACCCTGCTGCAGCACACCACAGAACGAGATAATCTTTCGTCCACCCTCGTAGATGCCATCACGAATCACCTGATCCATGGGGTCGTAGGTCGAGGCAATATACGTCAGCGAGCCGTCCTCATCAGCCTGGCGCACACGCATCTTCTTGATGTTAAAGCCGTCATCCACCTGGAAGTCGTCGCCCACATGACTCATATCCAGTGCATAGAAGCGCGTCTGCGTATCGCGCAACGCCGTCTCCATCTCGCTGGTCTGCAGCACCTGATGCGGATGATAAGGACTCACGCGCAGCGTCTGTCCGCCATCCACGATATATTTGCCCAATCCCAGTGCCAGCGAGGCAATACCCTCCTCGGCCGTCTCGTCGCCAATGGGATAGTAGTTCAGCGAGCGCAGCACGCCCGAGAACGTAGGATAGTAGAGGTCGCCATAACGATGACCCACCACCTCCTGCAGTATCACCGCCATCTTCTCCTGGTCGATAACGTTCTGCGTGGCCGTCATATAAGCCTTCGAGTCGCGATAATAAACCGATGCATACACACTCTTGATGGCACAGGCCAGCATGCGCAGCATCTCGTACTTATCGTCGAGCCAGGGAATCATATAGGTTGAGTAGATACCTGCAAACGGCTGATAGTGCGAGTCCTCCAGCAGCGAGCTCGAGCGCACGGCGATAGGCGTCTTGATGGCATCGAAGAAGATGAAGAAGTCCTCAATGAGGTCATCGGGCAACTGTGCCTTGAGGAAGTGCTGCAGGATCACCTCGTCGGGTGCATCACTCAGGGCTATCGACCACAGGTTATTATCGTCCATGAAACGGTCGAAGAAATCAGTACACAGCACCACCGTCTTAGGAATCTGCACAGTGGCGTTCTCAAACTGGTTCAGCTCCGGATGGCGCTTGATGATATTATCGAGGAATGCCAGGCCACGACCCTTACCTCCCAGCGAGCCCTCACCAATGCGGGCAAAGTGGGCATAGCGGTCAAACTTCAGTCGGTCGAACACAGCCACCACGCCGATGTTCTTCATCCGTCGATACTGCACGATGGCATCGAAGATAATCTGTCGGTGGGCATCCACGTCCTGCAGCTTATGCCAGGTGACATGCTTCAGAAACTGCGACACTGGGAAGATGGCACGTGCGCAGAGCCAGCGACTCATATGGTTACGACGGATGTGGTGCATCAGCGAGTCGTGGGGAATCTTAAAGATATTATCCTGCAACTCCTTCAGCGTTTTTACGCGAGCCACCTCCTCGTGGGTCTCAGGATCACGAAACACAAAGTCGCCAAAGCCCAGGTGCTCCTCAATCATCTTGCGCAGGTCCACATTAAACTTCTTCGAGTTCTTGTCCAGGAAGTCAAAGCCCTCCGACCATGCCTTCTCGCGGTTCTGCACCTCACTGCTCTCCAGTATCAGGGGCACATACTCATCATGCTGACGGATGGCGCGCAGCAACTTCAGTCCTGCCTCAGGGTCGCCCTCCTCCACATGACTCAGTCGGCCAACGGGCGTCTGCATGGGGAAGCGCGTGTCACTGATCACACCCAGCGTGTTCTCTGCATACTTCTCGTAAATCTGCATTGCCTCCTCATAGTTCGTGGCCAGCACCACCTTGGGTCGTCCACGCTTACGCTGGGCGGCAGCATGGGGGTTCAGGGCCTCCGTAGAAAAGTTTTTCGACTGCTGCAGAATATAGTTATAGAGGTTGGGCAGCACACTCGAGTAGAAGCGGATGTTATCCTCCACCAGCAGAATCATCTGCACGCCAGCCTCCTCAATATCATGTTCAATGTTCATCTTATCCTCAATCAACTTGATGATCGACAGGATAAGGTTCGTGTTACCCAGCCAGCAGAACACATAGTCGAAGATACTCATATCCTCGTTCTGCATGCGCTTGGTGATACCGTGACTGAACGGCGTCAGCACCACGCAGGGCACCGATGGCTGAATGCTCTTCACCTCGCGAGCCACCGTAAAGGCGTCGTTATCGGCCGTACCAGGCATACAGATCACCAGGTCGATGTTCGTCTCGTCCAGCACGCGGCGCGCCTCCTCAATGGTACTCACCTGGGTGAAGATAGGTGGGAAGCGCATACCCAGTTCAGTATACTCATCAAAGATTTTCTCGTCCACGCGACCGTCGTCCTCGAGCATAAACGCATCATAGGGGTTGGCCACTATAAGAACGTTGAAGATGCGTCGCGTCATCAGGTTGACGAACGACACATCTTTCAAGTAGAGGGAGTTAAACTCCTGTGGAACATTTGCCATATCTTGGGGTTTACTTCTTTTGCTTTACGGGTTGAAGAATACGCTGATATTCTGTGGGGTCGTTGAGAATGCGCTCGGCCTCCTTCAGCTGACCGTCGTAGTCCAGGCCAGCCTCCAGCGAACCCTTCTGATAGTAGTAGGCAGCGATGATATCCAGTTCCAGCACCTGCTGAATGGTCTTGCGATGCTTGTCCAGGTCGCTGGCCACATTGTGTTTCAGTTTCTTCTCCAGTGCGTCGAAAGCCTCCTTGGCATCGTCATAGTAGCCCTCGAACTTCGCCGTCTTCACCAGCTCATTAAACTGCTTCTGCGACACAGGGTCATAAGTAAAACCACTGTCGATCACTCGCTGACGGAACGCCTGCCAGTCAGCCTCAGTCAGGTGGAAGTCCTTGGCAGGCGCAATCGTGGGATGATGGTCCAGATAGTCCACCACATAGTCGAACATCACCTCGGTCGAGTCGACACCACTGGCCGACAGGTAGTAGGCGATGTTAGGCATTGTGTCGCTCTTCACCTCCACATCAGGCATGATGCCGCCACCGTCGCGCACCTCACGTCCGCCACGGGTATGAAACACGCTGGTCAGCGAGTCGGCAATGCGCTCCTTGCCATTGCGCTTATAGTTGATGGCCTGGATGCAGCGTCCGCTGGGAATATAATAGTGGGCAGTAGTGATCTTCACATTCGCGTTGTAGGGCAGGTCCATTGGCACCTGCACCAGTCCCTTTCCATACGTGCGCGTACCTAAGATAACTGCGCGATCCAGGTCCTGCAGGGCGCCACTGGTAATTTCCGAGGCCGAGGCGGTCTCGCCGTTCACCAGCACCACCATGGGCATCACCGTATCCACAGGCTCCAGGCGAGTCTTATACACACGGTTGGCCTGGCGCACCTTACCCTTGTTCTCTACCACCGTCTGCTCCTGTGGCACCCACAGGTTCACAATGTCCACGGCCTCCATCTCGCTGCCACCGCCATTGCTGCGCAGGTCGAAGATCAGGGCCTTGGCGCCTTGGTTCTTCAGGTCGATAAAGGCACGGCGCACCTCTTTGGCACAGCCCTCAGTAAACTGATTCAGGTTGATATAGCCAATGTTACCTGGGCGCATGCCGTAGTAGGGCAGCACGGGCAACTGGATATTGCGGCGCGTAATCTTGAACTTCATCTCCTTGCCTGTCGAGGGGCGCTTCACTTTGAGCACAAAGCTGGTGCCGGCATCGCCACGCAGGTGCGAACTCACATAGCTCACGTTCTTGTCGGTCATCGTCGTATCGTCGATGCTCAGGATGATATCACCCTTGCGCAGTCCCACCTCGGCGGCAGGCATGCCCTCATAGGGCTCGTCGATTACGGCATGCTTCAGGCGCGTGTGATACTTTATTAATGCGCCTATGCCTGCATACTTACCCGTGAGCATCATCTGCAGGTTCTTCGTCTCCTCCTCAGGGAAATACTCAGTATAGGGGTCCAGCGAGCGCAGCATGCCGTTGATGGCTGCCGTCATCGTCTGCTTGGGGTTCAGCGTATCCACATAGAAGAGGTCGAGGTTACTGTATAGCGAGTTGAAGATATCCAGGTTCTTGCCTACCTCCAACTGGTGGTTCTCTTGGGCCGAAAGGGTCATGGGTAGCATGGCCACCATCATCAATATTGTTTTTATACGTCTGTTCATATACGTCTTTGTTAGTAAACACCGCAAAATGGCGGTCATTCGTTATTTTGACTGCAAATTTAGCGTATTCTCCCCAAAAACACATCCTTTTTCCCCACTTTTTATAAAAAAATCACTTTTTTCTAAAATTTTTCTCGAAAAAGTTTGCGTAATTCAATTTTTCGCCGTACCTTTGCACCCGCAAATCAGAAATGACACGCACACTGCTTCAGTAGCTCAGTTGGTTAGAGCACCTGACTGTTAATCAGGGGGTCGTTGGTTCAAGCCCATCCTGAAGCGCCTAAAGGGAGTTAGAGAAATCTAACTCCTTTTTTTGTTTTGTTTTCTTTGGTCAGTCAAAAAATTTTCGTACCTTTGCGCTCGCTCTTTGCGAGCAAGCAAGTTATTCATCCATAAAAAATTATTTTTACCAATGAAACGATTATTACTATCACTTATCGTTATCCTAACTGCGTTGCACGTCAGCGCCTACAAGAAACAGTCCATAGACATTACCGTCAACGGCAAGAGTAGAAACATGGTGGTATTCACCCCCAACAGTCTGCCCGCCAACTCACCTCTCTTCATTGTGACGCACGGCATGAACCAGGACCCAGAATACCAGTATGGCTCCGACAAGATGTACGAGATGATCGACACGGCCAAGTTTGTCATTGCCTATCTGCGCAGCAACGGCAGCACATGGGACACTGGCGGCACGGGCGACCAGCTCTTTGTGAGCAAGACCATCGACGAGATGTACACACGCTACGAGATCAACAAGGACCGTGTCTACTGGTCGGGCTTCTCCATGGGTTCCATGCTCATTCACCATTGCATTGCCAACATGCAGAACAAGATCGCGGCCTTTGCCCCCACCAGCGGCATCCAGTTCTCTGAGTCGCCATGGAACAACTGCTCAAAGCCCGTCAACCTGCTGGAGTGTATTGCCTACGGCGACGATGTGTTTGGCTACGAGAAATATGGCATCCATGCCTATATCGAGAACTACGCCAAGCACGACAAGCATACCAGCTATACCAAGACCACAGGCTATAAGCCCATCAGCAGCTCCTGGTACGATGGCGACCTGGAGAAATGGACGGGCGGCCCCAACGGTGGCGAGGTGTGGCTATATTCTTATAATAATGGTGGCCACTGGCCCATGGACCTGAACCGCCACCTCATCTGGAACTTCTGCAAGCGCTTCACGCTGAACCAGCCCAACGCGCACTTCACCCAGCCTGCCGGCGAAACCACCAACCTCTGCATGGCCCCAAAGGACAGGGCCACATTCCCTGACATCAGCATCGCTGCCACGGCCAAGGCCAGGAGCGCCACCGTCAAGAAGGTGACCTTCTATGATGGCAAGACGTTCCTCGACTCGCTGACGGCTGCTCCCTATCAGGCATCAATCATTCAGCCCAAGAGTGGCAAGCACAATCTCATTGCCGAGGTGACCGACAGCAAGGGCCGTACTGGCAGTTCCTCTTGCCTGGTGAACAACGTCCTCACACAGACCTCCTACTCGCTGGTGCAGCGCTTCAAGACCGAGGGTTCCGTGCCACAAGACTGGTATGCCAGCGATGGTTCCACCAAGCGCATTGGTGGCGGACTGCCAGCCACCAGCGGCCCACGACTCCTGCGTTTCACCAACAGCACACGTGCCTTCCAGTATGGCCTGCTCATCCAAAACGCCACTGGCAAGGAGAAAGCCGCATGGGCCAAGTTTGGCACCAGCGAAGGTCGCTCCTCTCTCTATCTGCATGCCGGCCATTATATAATAAGGTATAAGGTGTGCAACTGGAACCGCCCCTCGTTCTCGCCCATCACCGTGGCCATCGAAACAGCCGAGGGCGAGGAAGCAGCCTCAACCACCTATACGCCCAACGTCAACATTGGCAACGACGTGGCCAACAAGTTTACAGGCGTCACCCTCCAGTCGTTCGAGTTCGACATCACCAAGTCGGGCTACTACGTCATCGCCTTCTATGCCGATGCCGCCCGCAATGCCGACTTCGTGTTGGGCACCATCAACATCCAGGCCATGAGCTTCGACACCACTGGCATCACCGATGTCACCAAGTCGAACAGCCCTGCCCCCACCCGCATCTACGACCTCAGCGGCCGTCGTGTGGCCAACAAGCAGCTGAAGCCAGGCCTTTATATTATTAATGGTCGTAAAACAGTGGTAAAATAATTGCGTATTCAAAGAAAAATTCGTACCTTTGCAGTCGATATGAAGACCAAAAACGGATTAATACTAAATTACGACGATGCGCCTATCTCATGGCGCCACTGCTTCAACGAGAAATGTGAGAAACGTGACAACTGCCTGCGATTCCAGACAGGACTGACCATACCCGACGATGTGGTGTGGGGCAATGCTGTGTATCCAACGGCCAAGAAGGGCAGCCAGTGCAAACTGTACAAGGAGATTCGCGTGATTCACGCTGCCTATGGTTTCAAACCCTTGTTTCGCGATGTGAAGCAAGTAGACGACACACCACTGCGCGACCAGTTGAAGGACTACCTAGGCGGACATGGCACCTTCTATCGCTACAACCGTGGCAACAGACTGCTCACGCCCGAACAGCAGCAATGGATCCTGAACCTCTTTAACAGCTATGGCTATAAGAAAGAGGATCTGGCGTTTGAGCACTACAAAGACGTCATCGACTTCTCGGAGGATTAAGCATCGTCTGAACAACTATTGTTTTGTTACAAAAAAGCGGTAGCCTGATTACCAATATTTGGTATTCAGGCTACCGCCTTTTGGTATCCACACTACCAGGCTTTGGTAGGCACGCTACCAACGCTTGGTAGCCAGGCTACCAAAGCCTGGTAGTGTGGCTACCAAGGCTTGGTAGTCTGCGTACCAAGCCTTGGTACTGTAGTGTTACTTAATGACTACCTTACGACCGTTGACCACATAGACACCCTTCTTCGTGGGTTTGCCTTCCAGTTTGCGGCCCTTCATGTCGTACCATACGCTGTTGGCGTCAACCTTGGCACTGTTAATGCTCGTGATCACCTCAACAGCATCCTTCGCATCCTGAACAGCCTTCTTCAGAGCCTCGACAGCATCGTCTACGGCCTTCTGTGTGGCAGCCTCGTCGGCCTGCACACCCTTGGCAGCATTGATCACCTCGAGCAATGTAGCAGCAATGTCGGCATAGTCGGCCTTGATGCTCTCATAGTAGGCAGCAGCATCCGTGATGGCTGCATCGAGAGCAGTCTTATCGGCCACGATGGTGAACTGAGCCTTCAGCTCGCCCTTGAAGTTGCCCTTACCAGTCACGGTGACGGTATAGGTGCCCACCTCAGTAGCCTTGTTGCCCGTTACCTCGTAGCTATCCTCAGGAACAACCAGGTTGCTAGCCATGACGCTTACCACCTGAGCCACCTGCTCCTGCTTGTTATAAACGAACTTATCAGCAGCCAACTCGAAGGCAGTGATCTCAGCCTGGGCGATGGTGAACTCCACAGTCTTGGTGCCCACGTAGTTGCCCTTACCAGTAGCAGTCACCTTAGCCGTACCTGCATTCACGTTGTTCTCGAAAGCAAGTGTATAGTCAGTATCCTCAACCAATACGGTTTCGCCAACCTTCACAGTGACAGCAGGCTTCTTCTCAGTGCCGTCGTACACAAACTCAGTGGGATCGAGGGTCAGAGCGAATACAGCCTCAGTATCAGGAACGATGCCATACTGAGCAGTCACCTCACCCTTGAAGTTGCCCTTACCAGTGATGGTAGCCGTATAGAAGCCCACGTTCGTGGCCTTGTTGCCCGTTACCTCGTAACCGTCGGCAGGCACCACCAGGTTGCCGGCCATCACGCTGGCCACCTGTACTGTCTGCTCCTGCTGGTTGTACACCAGACTGGTCTCCACCAATGTAGCAGCAGTGAGTTCAGCCTGGGCGATGGTCACATTGAGGGTCTTAGCCTCCACGTCGTTGTGGTTCTGGTCGCCAATCACCTTATAAGAAACAATGTACTCCTTGGCGTCAGTGCCCTGAGGCAGCGTGGTCGAGAAGTTCTCAGCATCGAGTGCATACTGCATCTCGCCACCCTCGGCAGCGCCAGCAGCAATCAGCGTCTGAGCCTGAGCCGTGTAGATCAAGCCTAACTTGATGGTAGGCGCTGTCATGGTGACGTCGGCCTTCTTAATGGTAAACTCAGCCGTCTTGGTGCCCACGTAGTTGCCCTTACCAGTAGCGGTCACAGTGGCCGTACCAGCATTCACGTTGTTGGCATAAGCCAGGGTGTAGTCGGTATTCTCAACCAATACGGTCTCGCCGTCCTTCACAATAACCTCAGGCTTCTTCTCCGTGCCGTCGTACACAAACTCCGTAGGATTCAGCGTCAGGTCGAACAATACCGACTGGTCGGCCACGATGCTGAACTGAGCCGTTACACTACCCTTGAAGTTGCCCTTACCAGTGATGGTAGCCGTATAGTTGCCCACATTGACAGCCTTGTTGCCAGTCACCTCGTAGCTGCCCTCAGGAACAGTCAGCGTACCAGCACTTACGCTGGCCACCTGAGCCACCTGCTCCAACTGGTTGTACACCAGGTTGGTCTCCACCAGAGTGGCAGCCGTCAGTGTGGCAGGAATGATGGTCACATCGATGGTCTGAGCCTCCACGTCGTTGTGGTTCTGGTCGCCCACCACCTTATAAGAAACGGTATAGTCCTTGGCATCGGTGCCCTGAGGCAGAGCCGTAGCAAAGTTCTCGCCATCGAGTGCATACTGCATCTCGCCGCCCTGCACAGTGCCGGCAGCAACCAGTGTCTGAGCCTGAGCCGTGTAGATCAAGCCTAACTTCACCGTAGGCGCCGTCATGGTGACGTCGGCCTTCTTGATGGTGAACTCCACAGTCTTGGTGCAGTTATAGTTGCCCTTACCAGTGGCCGTCACGGTAGCCGTGCCAGCATTCACGTTGTTGGCATAAGCCAGGGTATAGTCGGTGCCCTCAACCAGCACAGCGTCGCCATCCTTCACAGTGACAGCAGGCTTCTTCTCAGTGCCGTCGTACACAAACTCAGTGGGATCAAGTGTCAGTGCGAACACAGCGTCAGCATCAGGAACGATGCTATACTGAGCAGTGGCCGTGCCCTTGAAGTTGCCCTTACCAGTCACAGTAACGGTATAGAAGCCCACCTTCGTGGCCTTGTTGCCCGTTACCTCGTAGCTATCCTCAGGCACATCAAGGTTGCCAGCCTTCACGCTAACCACCTTAGCCTCGTGCTCTTCCTGGTTGTAAACAAAGTTGGTAGCCTCCAGTGTAACAGCCGTCAGCGCAGCCTGTGCAATGGTAAACGTCGTCGTGGCCGTGCCCTGATAGTTGCCCACACCAGTGGCAGTCACCTTAGCAGTGCCAGCATTCACGTTGTCCTCAAAGTCCAGGGTATAGTCGGTGCCCATCTTCATCAGGGTCTCGCCATCCTTCATCACTACATTGGGCACGAGAGGCTCACCCGTATAGACGGGCGAAGAAATCTGGGTAAACATGCCATCGGCCAGCGCCTTGGGTGCGATGATCAGCTCGCACCAGTCGGTATCGCCAAAATAGTTATCGCCCTCGGCAATAGTGGCACGAATGGTCACCTTGCCAGCGCTCTTGATGGTCACCTCGCCAGTGGCGGCGTCAACAGCAGCAATCTCGGGCTTGTCCGACGCGAACGTCAGCACGCCGTCGCCACGGGTGTTGGGTTTCAGAGTGAAGTTAGCATCGCCATAGGTCTTCTCTACCTCAGAAGGATAGAACAGCACCAGACCCTCGGCCTTGATCACCTTAAACTCTACCTTCTTCTCGCCAGCATAGTTATCGCCGATGCCCTTGAAGGTGGCGGTGCCAGTGCCGGCATTGGTGTTGCCCAAGAAGGTCACGGTATAGTCCTTGTCCTTCACCAGAACGGTCTCGCCGTCCTTCACCTCGACATCAGGATTCAGAGCGTGACCTGTGTAAACCGCATCGTCCACCGTGATGGTGATGTCCTCGTGGATCAGCATCTTCTTGTACTTCACTGCAAACTCGGCCTTGGCGCGCTGCATCTCGAAGGTGTAGGTATGGGCGCGAGTCACGGCATCCTCAGAAACAAAGGTCAGGTCAACATCCTGTAGCAGACCAAGGCCTGAAGTGCGGCGTTGTGGTGCGCGTGCCTGAGTGGCAATCCACTCGCCCGTAACTTTACCCACTGCCCAGTTCTCGTTGGGCGTGATGGTCATTGTCACCTGGTCGCCTTCAATGACAGAGTTTATTTTTTTGCCGTCCACCTTGAAAGCCACCTTACCGTGAGCATTCTCAGTGGCCCTGAGAGCACCATACTCTATATAGGCACGCAGCATCCAAGCATAACTCAAACCATAATTGGCTAAGTCTTTCCAATTAGTGCCATCTAAAGAAATCCATCTTCCATTGGCATCTCCAGTATTGTCACATGCGGAAGCAGGATGAGAACCATATTCACTGACCACTACCCAGAGGTTTTCTTCCGGATTGAATAATACGGGTGTCTTTAGTTCTATTTCATGGAAAGCATCTGCATGTTCCGTCTGAACAGTCTCTTCATACAGCAATGAGCCTTGATTTGGCGTATTGCCACCAGAGTAGATGTGAATTGTAATGGGTTCTGTGTTCCTATATGAATCTTCATAAACAGCAATCTTTGTCAGCAAATCACCATCCAATGATTCGGCAGGAAACATGATTCCCCAATATATTGTTGATCCTCCTGTTCCTATAGACGTGATATACGAACCATTATCATAATAATGCCATCCGTCATCTATCACAGCCGCCCTGCGACTACTGGGAGTCTGAAGAGTTCTGGTAGGATTACTCTTACTGAGCAACACGCGATTGGAGGTGCTGAACTGTGCCCAGGCGCCCGATACTGCCACCATGAGCAGCACGAGCAGTGAAAATATCTTTTGTTTCATATTCATAGTCTCTTTAATTATTGTTTTCCTTCAAAAAACTCATTTCATTCTCACTTAACAACCACCTTTTGTCCATTCAGGATGTAAACACCCTTCTTCGTAGGAGCATTAACCTTGCGGCCATCGATGGTGTACCAGCTATCATCCGTTGACTTCGTACGATCAGCATTTGCTATGCCCGTGGTCTCGTCGAAGACGATGTTGATAACACGTGCATTCGAGTTGCTGATGTTCAGCCATGCCTTGTTGGCAGCCACGGGGATGGCATACTTCACATAGACGAAGGCCTTGCCATTGAGGGCGTAGTTGGTCTCGTCAGCAGTAGAAGCAGCAATAGTAGCATCCACCAGGGTTCCTACGAACTCAGGAGCCACGGTGATGGCCAGGTCAGGATCGTTGCAAGGAATGAGATAGAAGACCTTGTCCTCTGTACCCTTGTTATAGACAAGCATCGGCGTGTTCTTTGGCATAGCGTCTGAGGGCTGACTCAGCACAGCCTTGTCGCCGTTGACGCTGCTAATGGTGTAGAGTTCCGCATCAGTAGAGGTCACAGGATCAGCATAGAGCGGTTCATCCTTATAGAAGGTGGCGAACTCGCCGGCAGGCACCTCAACAGGATAGCCCTGGAAGAGCACGAAGATGTTAGAATTGGCGGTCTCACCATCGTAGGCTGAGCCTGTGGCAGCAGTAGCCTTGGCAATGTAGCGGCCGGGCACGAGGTCCTGGAAGGCGACGGGGTTGCCTACGGGCTGGTCATTGTCATCGATGGCATAGATGCTCACGGTGCAGTCAACGGACCCGCCGATGTTGAAGAACATGAGGTCCTGGTTCTCAATGGCGTCGTGCACCTTAATCATGGCAATCATACCTGCAACGTCGGTATCGGCAGGCTCAAACTTACCGGGATTCTGCTCGCTCTTCTTCAGTCGGATGCGGTAGCCGTCGTTGCCGTCGCCCACAGTCACGGGCATGCTGACGGCCATGTCGCGCACCAGTTCGTAGTCAACGTCCACGTCGAAGGTCGGCATGCTCTCCATCGTAGCCACGGTCTTGGTGTCGTTGATGGTGAGGTCGATGCCGGGAGCCTTGTAGGTGAGGTAGCCGCCGTCCGTCGTCAGCTTCGCCATCTCATGGGTGACTTTGTCCGAGTCGAAGCCGGGCAGGTTCGGGCAGCCGCTGAACATAAGTTTGCCGTTGGTCACTGATGCTGTGCTCCAGCCGTCGCCCACGTAGATGGTCTTCAGATTTTGGCTATAGTAGAACATGCAATACATATCCGTGACGTTGGAC
>Ga0310786_10007614_pt1 | contig 14091 bp, 7 predicted proteins | sample AusTroGonzalo_MG_FD_203881 | JGI IMG/M metagenome (GOLD analysis project Ga0310786, IMG submission 203881) | Bovine rumen microbial communities from tropical cattle in Woodstock, Queensland, Australia - Gonzalo_03 (v2) (version 2) | ecosystem: Host-associated > Mammals > Digestive system >... | reverse complement strand
ATGGCTGCGCTTCCCGATGTGACATTCGTGATGAAGAATGGCACGGAGTACCCGCATAAGGGTCGTGTCACCAGCCTAACAGGTGTGGTGGATGCCGCTACCGGCTCATTAGGCGCAAAGGCCTCGTTCCCCAACCCCGACGGGCATCTCTTCTCGGGTATCCAGGGCACAGTGGTGCTGCCGTTTGCCGAGAAGGACGTGATGGTTATTCCGCAAACGGCGGTGGTGAAGCTTCAGGACAAGCAGCTGGTTTATAAGGTAAATGCCGACAGCACGGCAACAGCCATTACGGTGACGACAGCCGATACTGGCAACGGCAAGGATTTCATCGTGACCAGCGGTCTCAATGTAGGCGACAAGATTGTGACTATCGGAGCTAATAATGTACAAGAAGGGCAGCAGGTGCTGTTTCCGGAGGAAGGGAAAAGTGAAGGTCGCGATTAAGTGAGAACAGAACTGAGCTTGCTTAAGTTATGTCGAACGTGAGCGAGCTCGATGTGAAACATCAATAGTGAACAATTTGCTACCGCACTGAAAGGTATGAAGAACAATATTTTTATCAATAGATATGTGATGGCGTGTGCCATCAGTATCGTCATTGCGATGGTGGGCTTCATCTGCATGAAGTCGCTGTCCATTGAGCAGTATCCCAGTATCGCACCGCCGCAGGTGATGGTGACGACCGCCTACACGGGTGCCGATGCCAACACGATTATGAAGTCAGTCATCCAACCGTTGGAAGAAAGTATTAACGGTGTGCCAGGCATGACCTATTTGACCTCGAAGGCCTCGTCGTCGGGCGCTGTGAGCATCAGCGTGTTCTTTGAGCAGGGCACCGACCCCGACATGGCGGCGGTGAACGTGCAGAACCGCGTATCGAAGGCACAAGCCTTGCTGCCCGCTGACGTGACGAAAGTGGGTGTCCAAGTGATGAAGATGCAGAGCAACATCCTGCGCATCCTTGCCATCAGAAGCACGGACGGAAAATATAACGATGACTTCATCTCTAATTACGTCGATATCAACATCAAGCCGCGCCTGCAGCGCATTACCGGTGTGGGCGACGTGATGGCATTAGGTAATACTTATGCCCTGCGCATCTGGCTGAAGCCCGACGTGATGGCTCAGTACGGTCTGGAGCCTAACGATGTGTTTGCCGCCATAGGCGGACAGAGCTTTGTGGCAGCTACAGGTTCGTTGGGCGAGCAGTCGGAGAACAAATACCAGTACTCGATGGAGTACAAGGGTACGCTGAAGACCGTCGAGGAGTTCAACGACATCGTGCTTCGTACCACCGATGGCGGTCACCTGCTGCACCTGAGCGATGTGGCTGAGGTGGAGATCGGTGCACAGAGCTACGACTTCCTGTCAAACATCAACGGCAAGCCCGGCACGTTGCTCATGGTGTTCCAGGCTCCTGATGCCAATGCGACGGAAGTGAACGCCCGCATCACAAAGATGTGTGATGACATGAAAGCGACGATGCCTGCCGGACTGGAGTTCGTGACGATGCAGACCTCGGACGACTTCCTCTTCGCCGCCATCCACAACGTGGTCGAGACACTTATCATCGCTATCATCCTCGTGATTCTCGTGGTGTTCTTCTTCCTGCAGAACTTCAAGGCTACGATTATTCCGTCAATATCCATCTGCGTGTCGCTGTTGGGTACTTTCGCCATCGTTATGCTGGCCGGTTTCTCGCTCAACATCCTGACGCTCTTCGCGCTCGTGCTGGCCATCGGTACGGTGGTCGACGATGCCATCGTGGTTGTGGAGGCAGTGATGGCGAAGATGGAGGGCGGATTGTCGGATGCCCGCGAGGCCACGCGCCAGGCTATGAGTGAGGTGTCGGTGGCTGTCATCTCGTGTACCCTCGTCTTCATGGCCGTCTTTATTCCTGTGACATTCATGAGCGGTACGTCCGGCACATTCTTTACACAGTTCGGTGTCACTATCGCTTCAGCTGTCGGCTTGTCGTGCGTGTCGGCCCTGACGCTTTGTCCTGCTCTCTGTGCGATCATGCTGAAGGTGACCGACGGCAAGAAGGAAGGCAAGAGCTTGACTTACTATACCAAGAAGGCTTACACCGTAAGCTATAACGCTATTTTCAAAAAATACTCGAAGGCCGTCCAGAAGTTCATCAAGCGCCCCATCCTGTCGTGGGGACTGCTGGTAATTGCCGCCGTCCTGCTTATGTTCTTCATGAAGAACCTGCCATCGGGCCTCGTTCCGCAAGAGGACCAGGGTGTCTTCCTCGCCGAGATTCGCGCACCGGAGGGCTACACGCTACAACAGACACAGGAGCTGACCAAGCAGGTGGAGGAGAAGGTCAAGGAAATACCCGAGCTGGAGAGCTTCGCCGTGTCGTGCGGTTATGGACTGGCATCGGGCAACGGTTCTAACTTCGCCACGCTCGTCGTCCGTCTGAAGCACTGGGATGAGCGTCCAGGCATGAACCATCTGATAGACCTCGTCATCGGCCGTTTCTACTATGCCTGCATGGACATCAAGAACGTGAAGGTGCTTCCCTTCCAGTTGCCGCAGGTACCAGGCTATGGTACGAGCAACAGCGTGAGTCTTATCGTGGAGGATCCCACGGACGGCGACCTGTCGGAGTTTGCCAAGCATACCGAGCACTTCCTGACCAAACTGGCTGAGCGTCCGGAAATCAGCATGGCGATGTCATCCTACTCAGAGCGCTACCCGAAGTATCGTGTCGAAGTGGATGCCACTCAATGCGACCGCGCCGGTGTGTCGCCTAAGACTGTGCTCAGCACGCTCGGTTCCTTCTGCGGTGGAAGCTATATTGGTAACTTCAATCAGTTTGGTAAGGTCTATCGCATCATGGCCAGTGCCGTGCCCGAAAGTCGTCTCGACCCGTCGTCGCTGCAGAACATCTTCGTGAAGGTGCGTGGCGGTAAGATGGCACCCATTTCTGAGTTCGTCTCGCTGAAGGAGATCGTCGGCCCGTCGAACATTGAGCACTTCAACCTGTTCCAGAGCATCACCTGTAACATCGTCGCTGCCAACGGCTTCAGCGAGGGCGAGGCCCATGAAGCTATTGCTGAGGTGTTTAAGCAAGAGATGCCCGCTACCGCAACCTTCGAGTACAGCAACATGTCGCGTGAGGTAGAGGAGACCGCCGGTTCGAATACCACTGCCCTTATATATATAATATGTGTAGTGCTCATTTACCTCATCCTTGCCTCACTCTATAATTCGTGGTTCACGCCGCTGGCCGTGCTGCTGAGCGTGCCCTTCGGACTGATGGGCGCCTTTATCTGCGCCTACCTCGGCTCGCTGCTCCACTTGCCTGGCATGGATAACAACATCTACCTGCAGACGGGTGTCATCATGCTGATAGGCCTGCTTTCGAAGACGGCCATCCTGATTACCGAGTTCGCCAGTGAGCGCCGTGCCCAGGGCATGAGCATTGTCGAAGCCGCCTTCGCAGCCTGTCAGGAGCGTCTGCGTCCGATTCTGATGACGGTGGCCACGATGATCATCGGTATGATACCGCTCGTCATCGAGGGTGGTGCCGGTGCTAACGGTAACCGCGCCCTCGCCCTTGGTGTCATCGGTGGTATGTCCGTCGGCACCATCGCCCTGCTGTTCGTTGTCCCGGCCTTCTTCATCGTGTTCCAGAAGTTGCACGAGAGGTTCCAAGGGTCAGAGGTAAAAGTGAATAGTGAAAAGTGAAAAATTTGCTACCGCTTGAGAAGTGAAAAGTGAATAGTGAAAAGTGAAAAATTTGCTACCGCATTATGAAAATAAAGGATATTATTATTGCAGCAGCCGTGAGCATGACGCTCACGGGCTGCGGCCTGTACAATAAGTATGAACATGAAACGGAAGTGCCCGCCGACGCTTTCGGCACGGTTCAGAATGCTACTGCTGGAGGTGGGTCTCTCGCCGAAATGTCATGGCGTGAGTTCTTCACCGACCCGCTGCTCCAACAGCTCATCGAGCAGGTGCTGGCCAACAACACCGACTTGAACAGTGCCCGCATCGCCGTGGAGAAAAGTCAGGCCTCGCTGAAGGCTGCCAAGATGGCCTATCTGCCATCGCTCTATTTCTCGCCACAGGGTACGTTGGCCAAATTTGACGACAACCCGTGGTCGAAGACCTACAACCTGCCGCTTCAACTGTCGGTGGATGTCGATGTGTTCGGCTCTATCACCAACAAAAAACGCGCCTCAAAGGCTGTGCTCCTACAGGCACAAATGGGTGAGGAGGCCGTACGCACCAACCTTATCAGTGCTGTCGCCCAACAATATTACATGCTACAGCTGCTCGACCGCCAACTCGAAATCCTGACCAGCACCGATAGTCTGTGGAACGCCTCATTAGAGACGCAAAAGTCACTCTATGAGAACGGCAAGGCATACTCGACCGCTGTCAACCAGATGGAGTCTTCCTATCTGAATGTCAAGACGCAGATTGTGGATGTGCGCCGCAACATCCAGGCCACCGAGAACGCCCTCTGCCGACTGATGGCTATTACGCCGCAGCACATCGAACGCAAGAACTGGGGCAGTGCCGCCCTGCATCACCCTGATGCACAAGGGACGGAGCAGCGAGAGCCATCAAACTCGTTTGAATGGCCGAGTCGTGACGGAGCTCGGCGAAGCCAAGGCGATACCGGCCAGCGCATGTTCGACACGAAGTTCCTGAAGGTCGGCGTGCCCGCCACAATGCTTGAGCAGCGCCCAGACATTCGCATGGCCAACCACGCTATGGAGGAGGCCTTCTACAACACGCAGGCCGCCCGCGCCGCCTTCTTCCCCAGCATCACGCTGACGGGGACGGCAGGCTGGACGAACTCTGCAGGTAGTGCCGTTATCAATCCCGGTAAGCTGCTCCTCAGCGCCGTTGGTCAACTGACACAGCCCATCTTCGCCCGTGGCAAGCTGAAAGCCAACCTGAAGATCAACCAGCTGACGCAGGAAGACCTGCAGAAGAAATACGTGCAGACCGTCATTGATGCCGGCAATCAGGTGAACGAGGCCATGGCCGACTGTCAGGCCGCCCGTGAGAAGTTTGCCTACTACCGCCGTCAGGTGCAGGTGCTCTACGATGCCTATACCGGCACCCACGAACTGATGGACAACGGCAAGGCCAGCTACATCGAGGTGTTGACCGCTCAGGAGAATCTCCTCAGCTCGCAGCTCAACGAGGCCTCTAACATGTACAAAGGCGCCCAGGCCGTCATCGCCCTCTACATCGCCCTCGGCGGCGGTACGAAGTAAAGGGCGTCGGTTTTGTGTTGAGTTACTGGCTTCTGTAGACTTTTTAAAGAAGATTCAAATATTCACAAATTAATAACAAATTAAAAACTTAAAGCAAAATGAAAAAGTTTTACGTATTGCTACTGATGATGGTCTCGTCCATCGGTGTCTATGCGCAAGATGACGAAACAACCGTCAAATACGGTGTGGACACACTTGTCATTTCGAAAGTGGTACGCTGGAGCAACAGTGTTAGTTCAGGTAGTTTGGAACAGTCGTACCAGAGTATTGAGAACCCCTATGGTGCAGGCAAGAGCAGCGGTGCAGAGGGTAGCTCCATCATTCCTGGTAGCGGCGGCTCGGCGGTGAAAAGCGACACGTTGGTGATGTCGCGCGTTGATGACAACAGCGTACAGTCCATCGTTGCCGACACCGTTTATTTTCGTGGCTCGGTTGACCCATTCAGCAACCAGTTCAGTGACTCTCTCTTTGTGACTCGTTTCACCCATACGCTGCACACTGGCGAGGCTTCGGGTGATGCGAACTATCTGACCGTGAACCTGAAAATGTCTGGAACACTGAAGATTTACGCCCGTTCGCTCAATGCTACGGCAGCAGACCGCACCATCAAGGTGACTCAGAACGGACGTGTCATCTTAGAGAGCGTGGTGGCAGACAGTCAGGTGGCTACCGATCAGGTGGACTTGGCATTCTTCACGGGCACAGGTATAGAGGCTTTCTTAGGTGGTGACTCTGGTCATTACAATTACTATTTGGACCATCCTCAAACCGACGGGGACAAGACGCAGGTGGATGTATATCCTGTGTTGAGCGTCCGCGCCGCAGAGGGTGATGTCACCATCGAGTTCCCTGTAGGTACCGTGAAGATCTATGGCATAGAGATTGTGAAGTGCATAGGCGAGGAGGATGTGAAACCTGCCCTGCTTGTCTATCCCGGCAGGGATGGCATCTTGAGAAATGGTGTGGAGACCGACTTCCTGTCCGCTGCCTACAGTAATGATCCTGTGCCCGCCATCGGTTTCGGCGCAGCTTATTCGGAAACAGACAACAACATCGAGCTGTTTGTTCCCGGTCAGTTCAAGAAGGGCGACGTCTTCCGCATCGCTGGTGTCTATAGTAGCGAGAACGAGAAGAACTGTAAGCTGAATGTCTTTACGGTGGAGAATGGCAACCTCGTCGTGGTGGCAACGACCAACCCGCTGATTAACGCCATGACGTCGAAGACTGCTCCTGTGGAGGAGGTGTTTACCTTGACCCGTGACTACGACCGTTTGTTCATTGGCCGTAGCGACAAGACTACTGGCACCGTCGCCTATCTGACGTCATTACGTGTGGAGGGTGAACGTACGGCAGAGGAAATGGAGGCCTACGAAGCGTTGAAAGCTGAGTTCGAGGCTGTCGCTACTGCTCGCGAAGACCTCATCCCGTTGCAGGAGAGGGCCGATGCCTTAGAGATTCCGGAGGACGTTGCTGCCTGCAACTACGCATCGGTCAAGAATGCCGTGGCTATAGCTGAAGCAGCTATTACTGATGCCAAGAATGCTGTGCAGAACGTGAGTGACATCATCGATGCCGGCGACATCTCGACCACCAACAAGGAGGCTCTGGAAAATGCCTTTGCCACTGCCAGACAGAAGCTTGACGATGCCACGCAGGCGATTGCCGACGCCATACAGGCTTACGACGATGCCATGAATGCGAAACCTGTTCCTGGCGACATCACCGGTACGGGCGAGGTGACTTCCGACGACTTCGACCTGTTTGCCCAGATGCTGATTGAAGGCACGCTGCCTCAGGAGGGTGACGAGGACTTCGAACGCTACGACGCCAACGGCGACGGCTACGTGGATATCTCCGACCTTCAGGCCATCATGAATCTCTCTTTAGATCTGAACGCTGACGGTTCAACGAAGTAATGGATAATTAGCATTAAGAATTAAGCATTACACTAAGAATTAAGCATTATGAAAGCAAAATATATTCTATCGCTGCTATTGTTTCTGACGGGCAACATGGCAGCCATGGCAGCCACCAAAGCGTATATCGAGGACTTCACCGCAACGGCTGGCGTGGAAATTGAAGTGCCTATCTGTCTCAACACTGATTTGACAGATATCGACTTAATAGAAGGTGTCATTGAATTCCCTACGCAATTGATGGTTGTAGACGATGCCTACGGCACCAATACACGTGTCAAGGTTGACCCCGACCGTGCTTCGGGTTTCATGGGCAACTTCAATCCCGACAACAACACCATCAAGCTCCAGGCAGTCAGCTCCACGCTCCAGGCGGGTAATGGTGCCATTGCCTATATGACCCTTCGGGTTGCCACCAATATTCCCGCTTCGTGTACGGTGGTGCTCAGTAGTTTCAAAGTACGTCACAAGTCAGGAGATTACGAGGACATCACCACAGCCAATGCTGCTGTGACGGGAAAGGCTGCTCCGTCGGCTACCATCGCCTTGCAATGTTCACCTGCTACGCTGAACTTACAGAGCGGTCAGGCGGGAACTGTCGAACTGAAAGTGCAGACCACAGGTAACATCACGGGGGTGCAGGCTGTGCTTACCATGAGCAAAGGAGTCATCATCACCCATGTGGAACAGGGAGCCGTAGCTGGTTCACCCACCATTTTCAGCTACAACCCGTCCAACGGAAACTTCGTGTATTTCGGTTCGATGAATGATGTATCGGGTGCATTCCTCACGTTTGAGGTGGAGGCCTCTGACGATTTCAGCGGCAGTGAGAACATCACGTTAAGCAACATCGTGGCAACTGATGCCACTTCCGTACGTATCACTCACGACGATGTCGTGTTGGACGTGGTAGACACTCCGACAAGCATCGAAACAGCTACCACAGCTTCTTCCGAGGATAGAAATGTCTATAACCTCGCAGGTCAGAGGGTGAATGGCAGCTACAAGGGCATCGTCATCCGCAAAGGCAAGCAGATTGTTGTGAAATAAGAAACAATGTCAGAACTTGAACCCCTCATAGCCGACCTGGCGCTCATCCTGATCTGTGCCGGAGCCATGACGCTACTTTTCAAGCGTCTGAAACAACCCGTGGTGTTAGGATATATTGTAGCAGGCTTCCTCGCCTCGCCCAACATGTCGTACATGCCCAGTGTCACCGACCTGCACGGCATACACATCTGGAGTGAGATAGGCGTCATCTTCCTGCTCTTCTCGCTGGGTCTGGAGTTCTCGTTCCGCAAGATTCTGCGCATGGGTGCAGCACCCATCATCGCCGCCTGTGCCGTCATCGCTGGCATGATGCTCGTCGGCATGTCCACGGGTCAGCTCTTCGGGTGGAGCCAGATGGACTGCATCTACTTAGGCGGTATGCTGGCTATGTCGTCGACCACCATCATCTTCAAGGCTTTCGACGACATGGGACTGCGGCAGAAACGCTTTGCCGGTCTTGTGCTCAGCGTGCTCATCATCGAGGATATCCTCGCCATCGTGCTCATGGTGATGCTCTCCACGCTGGCCGTCAGCAAGGAGTTCGAGGGTTCACAGATGCTCATGTCCATCCTCAAGCTCGCGTTCTTCCTCGTCCTCTGGTTTGTCGTGGGCATCTATCTCATACCGCTGTTCCTGCGTAAGGTAAAGCCGCTGATGAGCAACGAGACGTTGCTCATCACGGCCCTTGCCCTCTGTTTCGGCATGGTGGTGATAGCCTCTGCCGTGGGCTTCTCAGCCGCGTTCGGTGCCTTTATCATGGGCAGCATCCTGGCCGAGACCGTCGAGAGAGAACAGATAGAACACCTGGTCAGTCCTGTGAAGGACCTCTTCGGCGCCATCTTCTTCGTATCTGTCGGCATGATGGTCGATGTGGCACTTATTGCCGAGTACATCGTGCCCATCCTCTGCATCGTCGCCAGCATCATGCTGGGTCAGACCATTCTGAGCACGTGCGGTTTCCTCCTGGCAGGACAGTCGCTGAAGACCGCCATGCAGTGCTCGTTCTCGCTGACGCAGATTGGCGAGTTCGCGTTCATCCTCGCCACCCTTGGCACATCGCTGCATGTCACCAGCGATTTCCTCTATCCCATCGTCGTGGCCGTCTCCGTCTTCACGACATTCACCACGCCCTATATGATTAGGCTGGCAGAACCAGCCTATGCAGTGGTGGAGCGTGTCATGCCCCAACGATGGCGTAGTAAGCTACAGGACTATGCCGAGGCTTCCAACGACGAAGAGCCCGAGAGCGGTGAGCAGCAGAGCCGTTGGAAATCCCATCTGAAGAGTGTCGCCGTTACCGTCGCCATCCACTGTGTTCTCTGTATGGCCATTATTGCACTGATGCTCTACTTCGGCAAGCCCCTGATCACCCATCTCATGCCAGCCCCCTGGGACGGCATTGTCACCGCACTCATCACCCTTATTCTCGTTGCACCCTTCCTGTGGATGCTCATGCGACAGGGTGACAATGACGACACCCGAGCCCTCTGGAACGACAACCGCTTCAGCCAGGCCAAACTCGTCGCCCTGCAGTTCCTGAGGCTGTTCATCGCAGCAGCCTTCGTCAGCTACATTCTCGGCCGCACCATCCACTGCGGCTACACACCCAGCATCCTCATCGTTCTCGCCATCATCTTCAGCATTGCCTTCTCGCCACGCCTCCGTAAACGTAGCGAACAGATCAACCAGACATTCACAGAGAACCTTATACAACGCGAAACCAACTCACAAAGCATGTCTGACACATTGTGAGTTGACCCTTTGTCAGCTCGTGTGCTTGGCCAGCTATCACTTACCTAACCTCATGCCGAACAATGTGCGGATGCACCACTTGATGTTGTGCAGAGCGAGGCTCTCCTCATGGCCGTTATTGGTGAAATTGAATACCATCGACATGCCGATATATTTGTTGCCCCACTGGCGAACGACAGCTCCACGTCCCGTGATGATGACCTCTGGGAAATGGTAGTGAAGAGGTACGTGCCTATCACCGAAAGTCATCGACGTGTTGCTATAGACGATGAACGTGGGCAGAGCTGAAAGGTGTAGCAGCCACCCCTGACCTGGCACGTAGTTGTAGCCATAGCCCGCTCCTATGCCGATGTTTGTTATCTTCAGCTCCATCTCCTGCTCCCAGTCGAGGATGGCATGCTGGCCCATGCCCGACGCTGCCAGTAGGAAACTGCCGGCAGAACGTCGCTGGATGTAGCTCTGCGAAAAGGCGGCGGGATAGGAGAAGCGGCGGCTGTTGAAGACGTAGAAGGCATTGACGTTGAGCGTCTTCATCGATAGCAAGCCGTCAGGCAGTTCGATGCGCTCCATGCCCTCATGGTCGTGCCAGCCTGTGAAGTTCTTGGCATCTTGATAGATGATGTCGAATCCCAAGTGCCGACCGTAGCTGTTGAAGTTCAGCTCAAAGTCGCGATATTTACCCATCAGTTTGGCAGGATTGACTGCCGCACTGAGCGAAAGGCCAAGATAGCTGACACCCACACTGAGTGTCGCCTTCCTGTTGGCTTCCATCTCTGAGTTGAAGTGCTGACCGTTGTCCGTCCCCTCAGCCTCGATCTTCGCTCCCGACACATTCATCCTCGCCGTAACAGTCCACTTGGTCTGAGGCCGCACGACGTAGGCCGTATCGATGTCGTCCTTGTAATAACGGCGGCTCAGCAGACTGTCAATACGATGAAGGTTCGACTGTGCCACCACGGGCACCATCGAACCTTGTAAGCAGGCGAAAATACAAACGAGTATTTTATTACAACAGATTACCGAAATCATCGACTTCATCATCCTCCTCATCATCGTCCTCAGGGTCAGTTTTTCCCTTAAAGTCCATTCTATCGGACGTAACCAGCATTTGCATGGAGATGGTCACCACTTCTATCTCGGGTTTTAAATATATCCTTTTCATCATTATCCATTAAGCATTAAGAATTAAGCATTGTCAAGCATTATTTCACCACCACCTTACGGCCGTTCACGATATATACGCCCTTCTTTAGTTTAGAGTTCAGCGTGGAGTTTGGAGCGTTTGCTTCCGCACTGCCCACACGGCGCCCCTGCAGGTCGTACCATGCACCAGACATCACGCCCTTTACATCAGACATCGAGACAATGCCGCTCGTATCGTCATTGCCGAAGCTGAAGGAAATGTATTGGGGGGCACTACCGCTGACCGTCTTTTGCAAATAGACGCGACCTGCACCAAGCAGTCCTCCCGTCCACTTATAGAATCCGGCTCCCTCACCTTTGTTAGCCAGCACATAGACCCCATTCCCCGTTTCGCTGTCACTTACCTGCAGCAGATTGACGTCAGGCTCAGCTATGGCGTCCGTTGCTTTGGTCAGCATATAGGTTCCAGCCTCGGTGGCTTTCAGCAGATACGGTTTGCCGCCTTGCAGTCCGCCTTGTTCTGTCACGTCATGCAGAACGGCCTGATTGTTGACGTAGTCAATCTCATGCACCACATATCCTGTCAGTCCCTCGGGCAGTGTCACATCATAGGAGCTGACGATGGTTGCCCACAGGGCATCGCTAACGGTAATGCTGTATTGGTCAGCCTGTACCAGCCGATAGAGACGGGGCAGTGTTGCCTTGTCTGACTCAGGCTCAAAGCCTCCGAACGATGCCGACATGGTGCCCTTCTCATAGCGGATAACATTTTTGGCCGTAACAGGATTGTCGGTATCCCCGCGGTCTGGGAAGTTGAACTGTATCTTCACGCTGTCGTTCTTTTCCGGCAGGAAGGTAAACGACACCTGGCAGCTGTCGCCGACGGCTTCGCGCGTCCCCGTCTTCAGCTTGGCACCGCTGCCACCCATACCAGGTATCATGCTGGTGCTACCGCCTTCGGCAGGGTCGGAAACGTAGAGATAGGTCGTCTTGTATTCGGATGTCCTGCCCGTCTGCAGCAGCCACTTGTCGTCGGCCTGCTCCAACGTCAGTATCAGGGCGTCGTCGGGCACCTCGGTTATCATGCCGTCGTCGCCGATGGTGATATTGCCGGCATTGCTGCCGCCTCCGAACATGTCCATCATGCCGCCACCCGAGCCGCTGCTCTTGACGAGCACCTTGGGTTTGTCCTCTATCGTAGCCACGATAAGCAGCTTGTCGTTAGGTTGCAACTGGCTTGCGCTGGTCACCAACTCGTAGTTGCCTACCATTGTTCCGGCAGGCGGCAGTTGACGGTCTCTCACTTCAAGGTTGAACCTACGCTTCATCTTGATGGTGTCGCCGGGCTGGAGCAGAACGGGTGCGTTGACCGTCACCTTGACGATGCCCGTCTTCCAAGGAGTCAGCAGACTGTCTGTCTTTGTCTCGTCCACCACCCAGCTGGCTATGTCAGTATCGCTCAGTTTCAGCGACGTCTTGGCCAGCGTGTTGTCCTGGGCGTTCGTGTTTGTAACCAGTGTGCCACCAAACATCTTGGTGATGCTGAAGAGTTGGTCGGTATGTTTCGTCTGTTCATAGTACAGAACGACGTCCTGGGTTATCAGATTGCGCTCATGCTCCTGCAGATAGTTGACGCGGGTCATCTTGACCGTCCTCTTGTCCTCGTCATTGCCACCTTCGCTACCACCTTGGGTGCCGCCGCCAAACATCGACATCATGTCGTTGTCTTCAGAAAACGCTAACGGACCAAATACCGTCACCTCATCGCCTACGCTGATGTCGTCTTCCGTCATATCAGCCACTTGCAGTCCGCGGCCATTGTTGACAGGCAGCTCGTCACGGGCCACACCATTGTCGCTGATGGCGTATGTCACCGTGCCTGCCTCCTGTTCACCCATGAACATGCTCAGCATGGCACTCATGTCGAAGCCCTCCATGCCCTCCATGCCCTCCATCATTCCTGACATCATCTCCATCATGTCTTCCATGCCCTCCATACCAGCCATAGCACCGCCGACACTCGACACGATACCCTTGACGAAGTAGCAGACGCCATTGGCAGTCTCCTCGGCATGGTCTTCCTTAGCGTAGGCAATGGCCTCGGCCACAGTGAAGGGATGGCTTCGTCCGCCAGCAGCCTCACTGTCGTCGATGCGCAGGACGTAGGACGTCAGGTAATTGTCATAATTAGCAGTTTCCGCTACTTGGGCATAGATGCGCACCGTGCCGCGCTTCTTCACCGTCACGGCACCTGTTGCAGCATCCACCTCGGCCAGCTCCGTATTACCGCTCCAGTAAGAGATCGGTGCGTTGGCGTCTTCATCCACCGTAGCCACGGGCGACTCGAAGTCACCAGCATGCCGGACATCAGCCTCATAGTCGTGTAGCGGGAAATGGAGCGTGGGATCAGGCAACGAGGTCTCCACCTTCTTGAAGAAAGCCATCTTCGTGGCAGCAATATCGCTGCCGATGCTACCGTCCTCACCGTCTGCCATCAGTTCCCATGTGCTGCCGCCCATCATAGCCATGATGCCGCTGGCTGCTTTCACCCCTACATGGTATTCCTTATAGACATTCTCGTCCGTCTGAATCCTCCTGTGCAGCAGTCCCCTGTCTATGTCAAACTTCCTTTTCGACTCGTTATCATCGCTGACAAAGCCCACCCGCAGGTTCTGGTCCGAATCAAACAGATAGCGAGTCCTGTTTTCCTCGTTCAGGAATCTGAACTGATACTTACCGTCAGCGTGGACAGCCGTCCAGACCACCGTGTCACCAAACTCGCTGACAATGCGGTCCTGCTCCTCCTTCAGCGTCACCTTCATGGCAGGAGGCGACGATTTACTGACCGTATTTCCCTCTTCATACTCCGGATTGTTCCGCATAGCACTCGAAGTAGTCAAATCCACGATGACCACCACATCGTCAGTTGTAAGTGTACTGGGGTCTTGCACCAGCTTCCACTTCGTGAACGTTGTCTGTGC
>Ga0310786_10007613_pt1 | contig 14092 bp, 13 predicted proteins | sample AusTroGonzalo_MG_FD_203881 | JGI IMG/M metagenome (GOLD analysis project Ga0310786, IMG submission 203881) | Bovine rumen microbial communities from tropical cattle in Woodstock, Queensland, Australia - Gonzalo_03 (v2) (version 2) | ecosystem: Host-associated > Mammals > Digestive system >... | reverse complement strand
AGGCATTACTATGTTCTGTTTTATATTCGTATTTATAAACCTTTATCATTTTTACAGTATTACTGGGCAAAAAAGATTCATCTTTCTTTGTATGAGAGATCGAGTCCGTCCTGACCCTATATTTAATAGTTACTTCATCTAGGAAATATATCTTATGCCCCTTTGATACCATTTTAATTAATAAAGGATAATCTTCTTGAGAAGGGAACCTCTCATCAAATCCCCCTACATCTCTCATTGCAGATACCTTAGAAAAATAGGTAGGACATTCTACAAATAAGAATTTACTTATTACGGAATATTGTTTTTGGGCTGATATTTTTTCCCTACAATAATACTTTGTAAGCATATCATCCTTATACAAAGTATTATTATTCTCATTCATATGTGTCGTTTTTGCTGCCACATGAATAGCTTCTGGATGTTCGTTAACAAAACTAACATATAAACTGATTGCATGAGGTAAAAGGATATCGTCTCCGTCAAAGCACTTATACCAGATCCCATGAGCCTCATTTAATGCTCGATTTGAATTACCGGAAACACCAGTATTCTTAGCAACAGTTACAAGCTTTACTCTAACGAAGCGGGCACTATTCTTCTCAAGCCAAGATTCACATTTTGACACAGTATCATCAGAAGAGCAATCATCAGAAATCACAAGTTCTATATTCTGATAATCTTGATTCTTGATACTATCTAGTGTTGATTCAATAAACTCTCCAGAATTATACGTGACAACCCCAACTGTAACTAAAGGGCATCTATCCATATCAAGCAAACATATTAATTAATTGTGAAACTTGTGCAACCTCTTTCATCGTTATTGCCGGGCCTATTGGCAAACTAAGTTCTTCATCGGCTAGCCTTTCGGTAATCGGCAAGGATAATTGTGGTATATTCCACTCGGCTTTAGAATAACACTCCTGTTTATGCGGAGCTATCGGATAATGACATACTGTTCCCACCCCATTCTGCTCCAGAAAATCATGTAGTGCATCTCGTTTGCCTTCTCCTACCAGAATCGGGAACAAATGGTATGCATTCTGCTCATCAGGTAGAAGGTCTGGTAAAGTTATTAATGGATGATTAATATGTTCATAATAATAATGAGCTACCTCCTTACGATGTTGATTATCTTCCACCAGATACTTTAATTTCACATCAAGGACGGCTGCCTGGATTTCATCTAAACGGCTATTACGACCTGCGTATTTGAATACATATTTTTTCTGAGAGCCATAGTTGGCTAATGCTCGGACAGCTGCTGCTAATTCCGGATCATTCGTTGTAACAGCACCACCATCGCCCAAGGCACCGAGATTCTTGCCAGGATAAAAACTATGACCAGCCGCATCACCAATAGAACCAGTTACTCTGCCATCGGAGAATTTACAACCATGTGCCTGTGCATTATCTTCAACCAACTTCAGGTTATACTTTCTGCAAAGCTCACCGATCTTTTCCGTATAAGCAATACGACCATAAAGGTGAACGATGGCAATGGCTCTAGTCCTTGGGGTTATCAGACCTACTAACAGATCATCATCAATCTCAAGTGTATTGGGCTTGGGTTCACAAAGCACAGGCTTCAACCCGTTCTCCGTAATAGCCAAAATAGTAGCAATATAGGTATTTGCGGGTACTATCACCTCATCACCAGGCTGCATCACACCCATCTCTATATATGCACGGAATATCCAGATAAGTGCATCAAGTCCATTTGCGCAGCCAATACAAAACTTCGACCCGATAAAATTGGCATAGTTCGCTTCAAAGCATTCATTTTCCTTACCTTGAAGGTACCAGCCTCCATTTACAACACGATTGATAGCCTCATTAATCTCTGCGCCATGCAAAGCTGTCACATCTTTTAAGGATAAAAATGGTATCATATAATCAATTTTTTCTAAACTCAATAAACTCTTCGTATGATCTGATATAATCTTCTTTCTTATAAATATCTGATGCAAGGACCATACATACAGCACCTGCAGAAAAATCATCAAGGTCACGCCAGATGCCAGGTTTCACATACAATCCCTGATAAGGCCTATTCAAGATAAACGAACGTTTTACAATTCCATCATCCAAAGTAACTCGAAATGAACCCGAGGCCGCTATAATCAACTGACTTAGATCTTTGTGTGCGTGTGCCCCACGTGATTCTCCACCTGGTATATCATACAGATAATAAACCCGTTTTACATCAAATGGTAATGTTTTCCCATTCTCAACAACTGTTAGGTTGCCCTTACGATTACTATGATGCTTATCCAATTCTATCATGGTGCAATCAAACACATTAAATTGCTCATGAGTTCCCTCTTTTGGCGTTTCTTGTGGAGAGGTACATAGCAATGATGAGTCTGACATCCCAAACTTCGAGAAATCCAGAAAGGAATCATAATCACGAATATAATCGTTCTTATCATAGGGAATACTACCAAACTCCAATGCTACTGCATTTGTAGAGAATTCCCTGATCTCTCGCCACAGACCGTCGGGTATATAGAGGCCATAATATGAACGATTCAAAACAAAACTTTTTTGCCGACGCCCATCATCCACGACAATCTCAAAAGCTCCGGAAAGGGCAATTATTAGCTCTTTATTTCTCATCTCAGCATGCCCGCCACGAGCCACGCCACCTGGAACATCATAAAGCCAATATGTACGTTTAATCTCAAAAGGGATTTGGGCAAAATTCTCGACAAAAGAAAGGTTCCCTCTTTCATCTAAAAATTTAGGAAGTTCTATAATCCTACATTCATTTACGTCCATTTTTAACAAGAGAATATGGAATTAGCAATAATTTTATAATTAATCTAGTAAGGTAATCAGATCCCTCAACATACACTTTAAGCAATTTCGTTTTCTCTATTTCATCTTTTGAATTTATTATCGTATTATAAATATTCAACATCAATTTAAGATACGCAATCGGATGTCTAAACAAATACTCTTTTTTGTTCTTATTAAGAATATACAATCGACCTACAAGCCATCGAGGCAAACTTTTTGAAATCGTATCACCCCCTCCTATATTATAACGTATTAAATGTTTTCTAAGAGTGGCATATTTTGCACACTTAGATAGTTTGAGATGGAAGTCCCATTCTTGGAATGAAGGGCAATCTTCGCTCCAACCTCCAACAACATCCACAACTCGTTTCCTAATTAATGCACAATTCGTATCAACATATGTTTTCCCTGTCATAAGAGCGCCATGAATATTGCCTTCCGAAATATTTTCAAATGTCTTAACTATTTCACCAGTATCTACATCTACCACATTGGTCCAACAGGTTACAACATCGACATCATCAGAAAAATGATTATACAATTCAGAAAGCAAATCAGGATACATTTCGTCATCGCTATCAAAAAACTGAATCAATTCGCCTCTTGCATATGACAAACCAGTATTTCTTGCACCGCAAGCCCCCTTGGCATTCACATTCTCAAATACCCTTATCCTCGGATCGCGTTTTGCGTAATCGATTAGAACATCAAATGTGGAGTCGGTAGAAAAATCATCTACCACAATACATTCCCACTCTTGAAAGGTTTGATTAACGATACTATCTAACGTATGCGAGACAACGTTTTTTCTATTGTATGTAGGTATTATTATAGATATCTTAGGGTTCATACCTAATTATTTTTGAATTATATATGCTCCTCTACACCACGGAAATGGACGTTAAGCTCATGGAGATGCTCCAAAAGTGTTCCAAGAGGCGTACCTTCAGTCATCTTAGCAAAGGCATTAACATCCTTGGGGAAACACTTACCACCGTATCCGAACTTACCATCAGGACCAGGAACATACGTATGGGTATCGTTGATATAACCAGAGAGGAGTACTCCTGTATGCACCTTGCGCCAATCGGCCCCCATTTGCTCGCAGTATTCACGGCAAGCATTGAAGTAAGTTACCTTATAGGCACCAAAAACATTATGCATATACTTAGTCAGCTCTGCCTCCAAGGGTGACATAACGGTAAATTTTTTGCCAACAAATATCTTGGTAAGCAACTCATGAGCACCTGTAAATACCATTGTTTGCTTTTTAAAATCCTCTATATGTGTACGTTCTGTAAGAAACTCAGGCATATAGTGTACCTTATGACCAGTCTCACGAGAAAGCCTATCACTAGTTCCCGGGAGGATTGTAGTACGAACGAACACAGGTACATCAGGAAGATTTGTAATCAGTTCTTTCATCAGCGTCAAATCCTGTGTACCATCATCTTCTGTAGGAACATGAATCTGCAGGAATGCAATATCGATATTGCTTAGATCATCATTATATCCCTTATAAGGGTCGCTAATGAACAGTTTACACTCTGGATTATTATGCTCTAACCAATCTTTCAACGCTCCACCTACGAAGCCGCATCCAATAATTCCAACGTTAATCATTTTTACGTATTTATTATAAATGTGATTGTTAAATTCTAATTAAACTTACCTTCAGACTTCAACTTGTAATAATGAACTTTATCCCTATATTTTATAACCTTTGCAGGATTTCCACCAACGATAGCAAGCGGAGGGACATCCTTGCATACCACAGAACCTGCGGCAATAATAGCCCCTTCGCCTATCGTCACATTTCCCGTAACTATAACACGATTACCAAACCAGACACATTCGCCTATACTTACATTCTTATATATATAAGTATTATCGTAGGGGATCATTTCTCCTTCATAGTTATGGTTTTGAGTAATAATCATACATTCTGTACCTGAGTGAAAATAGTCACCAAAGTGGACTTCCCCCCCCCCAAGCACCTGCATACCGTTGAAATTACAATAATTCCCTACAGACACCTTACTTCCAAAAACACATGGAAAGTTCACACGCAATCCTAAACCATAAGACTGCATGGAGCGTTTGGCTCTCCAGGTACATATAATACGTCTCCAATTGGCCCTCATATTATTATAATGATAAAATAACCAACGATATGGGAACTTTATAATTTGTATAAGCATAATCTACTTACCTTCGAATTAAAGATTAAGCCAATAATTAACAAAAACAACAGGCTAACGCCAATCTTTGCTAAAATCGACATATCAACACAAAAATATACCATTACAGTAAGAATTAACTGAAATAAAAGCGCCAAATACCAGCGAACTTCATAAATGGTCTTCCGATGATAAAAACGGTAAAGATATCCACTATATCCTAAATATAGGCAACCCAGATAGAAACCAAATAGGGCTGCGTATATTCCTATATATGGTATCATTGTAAAATAGAAAACACAGCTCACAATACCAGCCATAAATGTGAGACCCAACATCTGAACAGTATGTTCATGATAAAAGAAATAGTTTATACAATACACATACATAGGGCGATAATTAAGAGCCATTACTAAAATGATCGAATATTTATATGTGGCAGCTATTTCTTCATTACTTATTAAAACGCCATAGATCTCTCGTGACCAGAGACTATAAAGAAACGTCATCGTATAAGCCATCAATATATAGGTATATAACAAACGTTTCATCTCACTCTTGTTTTCTTCTCGAATGAATTGATAGGTCATCGGCCCAAATACCTGATTAACAGCATTCAAAAGCGTTTCAAACATACTAGAGAAGCTTTGCGCCATTGTCAAATGCCCAATCTCTGATTGCTTCTTGCCATAATAATTCATTGCTAAAACATTTGAAGAATTCATAAGGTAACCAGAGTAGTAATGAGGCACAGTTGGCAAACTAACCTTCAGAAGTCGCCAAATGGATCGCCACTTAAAATTGTAGATAGGTGACAAGCCCAATGTTCGATTCACCACAGGCCAATAAGACAAATTTGCAAAAAATGTTCCTGCGAAGCCTCCAATATATGCTCCCATATAACCCCATTTACAAACGACCACACATAAGAAATTTACCAAGATGGTAGTCACACCTGCCATAACAAGACGCCATGCCACTGGTGTTGGTTTTAGATTCAGTTGATAATACATCTGGCCAATCATAGAGGTCGGACCAAAGAACACTGTTGAGAAATTGCTTAATATAATTAATAACCATTTGTTTGCCTCCGCCTCTGCAGGAATAAAGAAATAAAGTAATGCTGCCTGAATAATCGCAAATAGAATCATCCACAATGAGAGAAAGCCATATACTTCTCGCCACATCACCTTATACTGCGAACGACATTTGTAGAAATAATTTGGCAATAGTGTCCTCACTCCCAAATCTTGTAATGCTTGCACTGCAAAAGTTATAGACGTAATAGTACCTATTATACCATAATCTGTACTTGTCAGATAACGAGTAAGCACTGGAAGCAGGAAAACCGTCAGGATTTTGGGAACAAACGGGGCTATCCCGTAGATGGCACTGCCTTTAAATAGGTCTTTCAGCATTGATTAATTACTTAGCTATTACAAAATAACTACGTTTCCCATTATTTCTTGTCGTCAAGTTATATTTTGATTCTATATAACCTTTGTTACATCCACTCATAAGAAAATCAGCTATAATTTCTGAGCACTTTCCTGCATAAGTTTTTCCAAACGACTCATCGTAATAACTAACAATCTTTTCATCTATTTCTATTTGGCTATTAATATACTGAGTAAGATCACAAAAATTACTAGCATATTCAACCATTCCACTACGAACATATCCATAATTATCCCCATATTCATTTTTAGAAAAATTGAATGCTATAGTTTTTACTCCCCCTATTATCGCATCAAAATGAACGCCGGAGTCACCTGCTATCTGCATATCTATTGAATCCAAATATTCTACAATATTTTCATCAACAGCACATGTATAGATAATTCTATCTGTATTATCGAATAAGAATGGAGTATTTTTCATGGCAGGGTGCGCTCTGATTTTAATCCTAACATCAGAATACATATTCAACAATTTATTGCAGATATTATTGACAATCAAATTATCATCGACTTCATTAATAGCGATACCGATACAATTACGTTTTGATATAATGCGATTTATCCGGCAAGAACTCAATTCATCATATCTTACTGCACCTAAAAGATATATCTCTCCTTTCGATTTTTTTCCATCACTTGTATATTTTTCTAAAGCATCCATTCCATCCAAAAAACTATACGAGAAATGAAGTTCTGGAAATGCATATGATACAGATGCATGCTGAACATAAATCGTTTTTATATTTAAGTCTTCACAGACGAGTTCTAAGCACTTTGTTGGGCACGAATGATCATTAGAGATAATAACACACTGCGGACGATATTTTGATAATACCTTAAAAAAGAACCAAGGATATCCTGGAGAGAATACAAAATATGCCATATAGAATGATATAATTCTCCTATTCTCATACAAACTATTATAAAAATCCTTCCACAAAAAAGGAAGATTGATTAAGGATATCAGATCCATTCTCATTAGAGGATAACAATCTGGGGTATTTTCAAACTTCAAAAGGCGATAATCGAAATTATTCTGATTTAATAATCTTATAACTTTATTAAGTGCATTTTGATTGTTTTTTGTAGGCAGTACAAATAATGTAGTATTATTATACCACTGAGAAAAATCATCTGGACATGAAAACTTATATCTCTTAGGCACCTTAATTATTATCCAAGCAATGTTCTTAAGAATATACCACAATGTTAACACCATAAAACGCCATACGCTCGGAACCCGAAATGATTTAGGAATCAAATTATCTAAACCAGAATTCTTCTCCAATAATATCGCATTTAGCTCCAAAGAGGAATATTTTCCTTCCAAATAAAAAAAAGTATTTACCATCATCTAACTTTTATGGTGTAAACGACAAAGAAAAGCAAAAATGATAGAATGCGGTGTTTTTGTGCTAATCTATCTGATATAATTGACACTCCCATAGCAAGGTCTAAGGGCAAGATGGCGATGGATGCTGAAACCATTCTTATTCACTCCATCTATATCATGATACTTTCCCACATAAATGCGGTCACCATTATGGTCGGTATCGCTGCACCAAACAAAGTCATGCCACCATAAATATTCCTTATAAGCAAAGTAATAAGCAAAAAACGTATAACCACAAAGAATTGCTGGAGGGAACTTCAAACCCTGCTGTGTTAAATCAGCAGGCATCACGGCACGGGACTCCTCATATACATCTCTCTTGATAAGATACCATTTATCTTCAAGCGTCAAATCCATAAAGTCTTCTTTCATATACCAGTCTTGGTTATAAAGGCATGGCTCAGATTCTTCTGGATTTACCCCAAACTTTTCACGAAGAAGTTTCAAGGTGACATTCTGTCCATTGATGCTACCAACTCCATATATCAAAATATAACCTTCGCCTGCTGCTTTCTGCAAGTCTGCATCACCATACTGAATGGGATTCTCTTGAATCTCAACATCACCACCGCCTATTGCCTTGAAAAACAACTTTAACTCTTCTTTGCCAATGAAATTGACTCCGAAGATCTGTCTAATTTGCTCTCTTTCCACTTTTGATATTCAATTACTTCCACCGCCGAGGCCAAATGCCCCATAGCAGAATACTTTTCGATTCTTTCAAACTCAGCAGACAAGCGTTCAAAACGAACGCCCCATCCGCTATCAACGAACCAACTAAGATTCCTAACTGGAGTATTATACAATATAATTCCACTTTTTGTGTCTAACACTTCTCTAAGGAAAGTCAGGTAAGCCCGATATTGATGCTCGTGCGAAGCAACAAGAGCAAGTTTCTTCCATCCATTCTCCATCGCCATTTTTACCACCTCAATGGCTTGCTGGCGCGTATGAAGGGATTTATCCTCATGTATCAAGTCGTTCTCTGGCACACCTTGATTCAAAATGAATGGAGCTACCTCCTCATAAGGAAAACTACCATAATCTTTGTCAATGATGTTACCACTGAATACAATCCTATCCACCATACCTCTCTTGTAGAGGTCGACGGCCTTCTGGAAACGGAAGAAACCATCGCCCTCTAACAAAATAGCGGCATCAGAGTGCATCAGGCAATCATTGTCAACGATTGCTAGGATTTTTTCTCTGTCTGTAATCATTATTAGAGATCTTCCCAGAAAATAGGATCACGGGCTGGAATGTCTTTGTTGACAGTCTTGCCAATGACCACGTTCTTATACTTAGGCAGGATACCTAGAGCAGGACGCAATACATCCAAATCATCTTCGGTAATAACCTGACCCTTCTTCAAATCCTTCTTGGCATAGAGGCAGCGACGCTGTACAAATACGGTCTCACCTTCCTCTTTCTGCACTTCCTTTCGAGTGCTACCCATTGCCTTTTCAACCTCACGGATGCTATCAACCATGAACTTGAATTCAGCGGGTTCCATTGAATGAGGATGGTCGGGACCCTTATCCTTCTTATTCAGCGTGAAGTGCTTCTCGATGACACGACCGCCAAGAACTACAGAAGCAATAGACACAACTGGGCCAGGAGCGTGATCACTGTAACCAGTCAAGCAGCCGAAGGCACTTTGATAGGTCTTCAGCACGTTCACATTAGCACTTTCCAGCTTTGAAGGATAGTTGGTGATGCACTGCATCAGCACAAAATCCTTGTTACCGGTCTTCTCAATGGTGCGAACAGCCTCATCAATTTCAGCCATGGTGGCGTCACCAGTAGCCAGCATGATGGGCATTCCCTGACGGGCAATGTAGTCCAGCATTTCCAACCAAGTGATTTCACCAGAACCAATCTTGATAAAAGGAAGCTTCATCTTTGCGCAAAGGTCAACAGCCTCCTTGTTGTAAGGAGAGGTAGAAAAGTCAATGCCCACCTTCTTACAATAGTCAGCCAGTTCCTGATGCCATTCCAGAGGAAGTTCTACATCTTTGAACACCTCACTTACAGTGCGCCCCCAAGAGCCGTGAACACCATGGAGCTGCATCTTTGAGAAGCCGCCCTCAGAGACAATGCTCTCAGCCTTGAATGTTTGGAACTTGGCACAGTCTGCACCAGCCTCTTTCGCTGCATCAATAAGCCGCTTGGCTTTCTCCAAACTGCCATCGAAGTTCCCACCAATCTCTGCAATGATATAGGTGGGATAGTCGGGACCTATCATGCGGTCACCGATTTTGATATTCTGATTGAATTCTAACATGATTATGTTGTTTTAGGGTTATTATTTCTGGAATTCATCAACTGTTTTACGAAGAATCTCTGCCTGAACCTTACATTCGTCAATATTCCAGTAGTTGGTCTTCAGCTGAATCATGCGCAACTGGAGATACTCTGAGTTGGGGCAAAGACCAGGTTCGTATGACTGCCAAATACCGGGCTGATTGTGAACAATGTTTTGGAAGGCAGGCTCCTGATAAGAGAGCTTCCATGCAGCATAGTAAGGATCGCCACCATTCTTCTGGAAGAGGTCACGGAACTCGTACCAATCCTTCTGAGGATTATCGGTATTAAGAACACTGCAGTAAGTCCAGTATGAAGACTCACAACCTTCAGGTCCCTTTTCGGGGATCAACAGGTTCTGACCCTGAAGTGCCTCCTCAAATAGTTTTGCACAATTCTTGTGGTTGGCAACCAGTTCATCAGAACGCTGAAGCTGACCAAGAGCACAAGCAGCCTGCAGCTCAGACATACGATAGTTGAAACCAACACTCACATGACGGAAATAAGCAGGGTCTTGGATGTCATTGCGTGAAATCTTCTGCTTAGTGGCTCCTACACTACCATAGCCCAAACAACCAAAGCGACGTGCCTCATCAGCAAACTCCAAATTATTAGTCAGCAGCATACCACCCTCACCTGTTGTCAGATGCTTGGAAGCCTGGAAACTGAAGCTAGAAAAGTCACCAAAAGTACCAACCAGTTTGCCTTTGTACTTGGCACCAAAAGCCTCTGCATTATCCTCAATAAGATAGAGATTGTGCTTTTTACAAATTTCTAAAATCTTATCGTAGTCAGGACAGAAGCCATATAGGGCAACTGACATAATGGCCTTGGTTTTAGGTGTGATGCACTTCTCAATGCTCTCAGCTGAGATCTGGAAGGTCTCACGGTCACTATCTGCAAAAACAGGATTTACACCTGCCATCACAATACCGAAAGAAGAACTAGCCATAGTCAACGCGGGAGCAATGACCTCATCGCCAGGCTTAATGCCAAGGGCTGCTACTGCTTGGTGTAAGGTTGCTGTACCATTACTGCTACCAATGGCATACTTCATTCCAAACTTCTCAGCAAACTCTTTTTCAAGACGCGAATTGAATATAGAATTCTTGGATGTTGCAAAGGCATTATCCAAAGCCTCGTTCACATATTTTCTTTCTAAATCGGAAATACGTTCCATAAAACTAATTATTTGATTATTTATACATTGCACTACGTTCAACCTCGGAGTTAATCTTTTCAATCTCCGGATTGGCTTTCAAAATATCAAGAATCTCGTCCATCAGCAAGACACCTTTGTTGGCAGGATTACGGTGAGCATATACAGCTTTAACCATCTCAAAATCCACATCCTTGTCAACCGTCCAACGCAGGTAAGAAAGATTCTCGCCATTGCTGACATTGCCAATCTTGAATATTTCAGGATGATGATAGATGTACTGGGTTACGTGCTCACGCTCAAAAGCAGTCTCTGCCTCCTTCTCTGAACGGTCAAGAGCTGACTTCTTGAATGCTTCGCAATCCAAACCCTCAGGGAAAGAAGGAGGAAGATTATTAGTCACATGGTCATAGCCCTCTTCAATCAGCTTGGTGATAACGGCATCTATCACCTTAGGCTCCTTGAAGGGGTCATCAGCTGTGATGCGTACCACATAGTCCGAAGGATATGCCTCAGATGCGCTGTAGTAGCGATTCAACACATTATCTTCACTACCACGGAAGCAATGAACATTATTCTCTTTGCACCATTCTTCAATCTTATCGTCCTTCTCGCTAACTGTGGTAGCCACAATGATATCATCAATCTTTATGGCATATTTCAGACGGTTCACCACATGCCAAAGCAAAGGTTTGCTATCTATCAGAGCAAAAACCTTGTTAGGGAAGCGCGTTGAGCCACAACGGGCTTGGATAATTGCGTTTACACTCATTTTACTACGAAGTTGGGATCAACGTATTTCTTGATATTTTCACGCATAGACTCTACTGTTTCCCATTCTTCATTATTATTAGAGGCATAATAGAATCCATCGGGAACGGGCTTTGCGTTGTGATGCTTGATAAAGTCTTCGCGAGTATAACGATCAGAAACAGATGGCATAATCACATAATATCTGCCCAAATCAATGGTATCAAGAGCATCGGTAACAGTAATCATTTCCTCATGAAGCTTCTCACCTGGACGGATACCCACTTCAACCTGCTTCATATTAGGAGCAATAGCTGTAGCTACATCACAAATCTTGTAAGAAGGAATCTTTGGGATGAATATTTCACCACCCAGATGATGACCAATAGCGTACATCACCATAGCAACGCCAGCTTCCAGTGAAATATTGAAGCGGGTCATGCGCATATCAGTGATAGGCAGTTCTTTTGCCCCCTCATCACGCAGGCGAGTAAAGAAAGGAATCACTGAACCACGGCTACCCATCACATTGCCGTAACGAACTACTGAGAAGCGAATATCCTTTGAACCCTTAATGTTATTAGCAGCACAGAACAGTTTATCACTAGTCAGTTTGGTTGCACCATAGAGGTTGATTGGAGCACAAGCCTTGTCCGTACTCAAAGCAACCACATCATGTACACGGCAAGCAAGGGCCGCCTTAATCACGTTCTGAGCGCCGTGCACGTTAGTCTTGATGCACTCTTCAGGGTTGTACTCTGCAGTATCCACCTGCTTGATAGCGGCTGCATGAATAATTACATCAACCCCTTCACAAGCGCGCGTCAAACGCTCCAAATCGCGAACATCACCTATGAAGTAACGCATCATTGGATACTTGGCTGCTGGATATTTCAACTTCAGTTCATACTGTTTCAACTCATCACGTGAGTAGATGATAATTTTCTTAACATTAGGATAATCACGAAGAATTACCTCCACAAACTTCTTACCGAAAGAACCTGTACCTCCAGTAATTAAAACTACTTTACCGTTTAACATAACTGTATTGTATTTACTATTAATTCAATTTGTAAACTCTAATATTCCAATATGACTGATCTGTAGTATAACTATTAATATAAGCCAAATTCAAATCTTTATAATTCTGAATATCTACTGCCGAAAATATATATTGGCACCCAAACTTTTTCAAGGCTTCCGTATTAATTTCAAAATGATTCACAGATAAGTCATCTACCTTACTACAAAGGAATTGATTCCCTTCCTTAAATAGTTCAGCAGAAAACACATAGCACCTACTACCCCAATCATCAAAATATGTTCTGAGTGCATCTTCTTTATCAAGTTCTTTAGAAATCACTTTGCGGAATTTATGCTTATAATCAAGCGAATAATTAAAAGTATAGGCGTCAAGTGTATAAAACTTGTTAAGCTCTGCTACCGTTGGGTGCATACCAACAGACACCACCTTGCTATCATACTGGCTATTAACATTTAAATCACGTCGTATTTGAGAAAACAGCGCCGTATCAAAATATTGCCTAAAAGACGGATATTCAACTCTGCCAATTCCACTCATCAACTTAATATTTGTTTTTAGCTCCTCATCACAATTTACAACCGAAACTGCTAATACAGCAGTAAGGCAAATGACAATTCTTCGTTTCTGAACTAGATAAGAGAAAGCTTTTGCAAGTATGATGAAACAAAGAGAAGGATACAAAAAATAGAACCTATCAAACTGAAATGAATTGAACATCGCATAAGGCAACAGTCTTGCCAATGTCCCTATAAGTATCAATAGTGCTATTATAAAAAAGGCTGCTAAATAATTCTTTAAATTTCTATCAGACCTTCCATATAATGCATACACCGTAAATGAAACAAACAACACCAATGCTGCCAAGAAACTACCAGCATGATATTGAGAAAACAGATACAACATTACATCCTGGACTATAACACCCATCAAAGATTCGGTATTTGCAAATTCTACTCGGTGAGAAACAATGTCAGAAGGAAAGAAATAATTATAGAT
>Ga0310786_10007611_pt1 | contig 14094 bp, 11 predicted proteins | sample AusTroGonzalo_MG_FD_203881 | JGI IMG/M metagenome (GOLD analysis project Ga0310786, IMG submission 203881) | Bovine rumen microbial communities from tropical cattle in Woodstock, Queensland, Australia - Gonzalo_03 (v2) (version 2) | ecosystem: Host-associated > Mammals > Digestive system >... | reverse complement strand
CCATTCTTCTTTTGTCTCGGTCTTATCGTTTACCAAACGTAACTTGCGGTCAAGCAGTCCGATACGCATTTTCAACGGGATTGTTTCGCCTGTAGCAGCATCGTAACGACTTACCAGATAAGGTGCTTCGCCACAAGTAATTTCTAAACAAGTAAGGCGTACATAGTCCTGCCAAGTCATGTCGTTGGGCAAAGCCTCTTCGACAAGATTGTTCTGGGCATTGCAGATCCACGAAGGTGTAAACACCTCTGCCATATCTTTGGAACGATCTGTCTGATTCTCCTTAGATTTGAGCACACGAGGACGGATTACCATTCCATGCTCACCTGTTATCAGTTCAGGCAGTATCTCCGAATGATAATCGTATCCACTTCCAAGCGCCTCATAGTCATGAGTGGCCCAGAAGATGTTCTTGCCTGTGGTATGATCGCGTAATAAGGTGGCTAACACCTCGGACGATATATCCGACAGGTCGTCCTCCCTGAGATCAATACAGGAAGGACCAGTTTCTTTGTCTGGCATTCTTTGCGCTTATAGCTTTAGGCAAAAGCACTTATCGGATTCTTTTGGGCTTAAGACTTCAAGACCCCTATGCACGAAAGAAGCGTGTCCGCTCCTTATCGAACATAGAGGCCGTGAGAGTGCCCAGTAGAAAGATAAGTGACGTCCACGCTATATGCGCAGACATTCACAATTATCAGTTTCTCTACTTGTTTTAGAAATTTCTCACGTTTCTATGTTCACCGTATAACTGCTAATGCTGTTATTGTTTACCCACAAAAGTCGCACCGGCGGGCTTCCGCTGAAGCCATGAATGAAATATAATAGAGCTTGCAGCTTTCCTGTCCCATTAGGACAATCAGCCGGTGTTCGAGGGCAAAGATACTAAATATTTTGGAAAGTTATACTCTTTTTGACAAAAAAATTAAAAAAATGGAGAAATATTCGTATCTTTGCAGGCAAAAGATATAGAGTATGGATTTTACAAAGATACGCCAACTTATATATTGCGATAGGCAAGACATTAGTGAGTTTGGAATATACGAAGATAGCGATTCCAAGGTAAACCCCTTTCTATATGAGAGATTAAAAAGGGTCAGTTATCTTCATCCCAGTTATGAATACGCTAACAGCGAGATGCTTCGCCTCTTCAACGATGTGTATTTCATTTTGACAGCATTCTTTATGGACGAGCGGCCTTTAGCAAATTATGCAAATTACAAAAGAGTTGCCAACCCCAATAATGAAAGAGATAGTCTGTCTAATAAAAGGTCTTTGGTTGAAATATGTATGCTCTATGTTATTTTAAACAGATTCAATGGTGCAAACTGGTTTAGAGAAAAGAAAACTCACTCGGAATTTTTCTATGTCATCAGAGACGAAGTTTATAATTACAGGAGTCCTCAAGACATGCAAACCATGCTTGATCAATTAAGAGGGGCAGAGAATATTGCATATAAAATTACTGGAGAATGTGAATCAATGCGTTTCGTTATGAGTATTAAAGAGGACTTCCCGCCTCGAGATATTCAAGAAGTAATAAATAGTGACGAATCGCTAAAAGATTGTCTATTTGCAGGTAAAAATATAAGTGAGGCCGTTAATGTATTATGTAAGAACAAAGAGCAGAAGTTAAAACTAATTGAACGTTTGTTGGAGGCCGAGAACGAGCATTATGGAGTAATGGATTCTACTATCTCTGCAGCATATCGTAGTTTGTATGAACTAAGGGCTAATCTAACGGGTGAAGCTCTATCAGAGAAACTTCCATTTGAACGATCTGTTGATGCATTAGGTCCTCCCATGATTCCAACGCCACAATTTGTATCTTATGCAAATGACGAGGACGGCGAAGAAGATAATGATGACGAGGATAATGATGAAAGTGTTGGAATTCAAGAACAGATATCAGAACTTCAAGATTGTTTAAATAAACAGAAAGCGGATTTTGAAGATATGATTATTGAGCAACTTACAGACATCTGTGAAAAAAATGAAGAGTATGCTAAAGAATTCCTCAATCTGGTTCGGGAATCGAGTGATCAAGAAATACCTGGAATAGTTGCTCAGTTTAAGAATGCGGGGAAGATTGCAAAGAACAGGAATAATCATAGCATATGGATAGTTCTGCATTCAGCCAAGTTATATCAAACGACAGAATCAAACTTTAACACAGCACTTAGAAAACGGTCTTGATGATGACAGCGAATTTCCATCGCTCTCATTTTTGAATTATTTGCAAAAATAAAAAAAACGCCCTCTTTCATTTGTATTTTATTTGCGGAAATAAAATGCATTTGTGAAGTTACAATTCATATTAGCTATTTCCGTTAAATTTGCAACCAGTTTCCCGCTGGTTGCTTTCGTTTTATATGCGACGAGTTTACCTTAGGACTATAAAGAAATAGTATTAATATATAATATATTACGATTATGCAAATTATTGAGAATTATTACAGCAAAGATTTTCGAAACATCAGTCCGGAGGAGTTGGTAACGATGGTTCGTACCGATGAGTTGATGAAGGCACAGACGGAGTTGCACCGTGGTCTACTGGTCAAGGGCGGCTACCTGAAGGATTCTGCGGAGTGCCTCCAAGCCAAGAAAGAGAAGAAGAAGACCCCTCAAGTGACCGTAGCTTTTAGTATGGAAGGCGGCAAGGAAAAGGTTAATTGTCGTGAGTGTCTGAACCGCGTGTTGATTGACTTCGACGCAAAGGACCCCAACGAACAACTGGCACCGGAGGAGTTAGAGCGTGTCATCACCATCATGCGCACATCTTATCATGCCGAAATAGGCTGTCGCAGTATTTCCGGCCTGGGCTATCACATCGTTGTGCCTTTCATTTTGCCTGAGGGTATATCCATTGATTTGGCTACCGATTTTAAGCGCGGTGAGGCCATTTTCAAGCGTGTCCACCAATACATTAATAATATGTACGGAGTATGGTGCGGATATAAAATGGATCCAGAGTGCAGCAATATCAACCGCATGATGGGACTGGGCTACGACCCAGAGGCTGTATATCGTCCTGATGCACGTCCGTTCCGCCTGTCACGTCAGGATCTCGGCATTGACGACGAAGGCAACCTGAAAGAGATGAAAACTCCTCGATGGGCATTGAGCAAGGAAGGAAAACACTTGGCAGTAGCCATCAGCGACAATCTTCAGCGTGCCGAGAAGATGGTCCGCGATGATGGTATAGACTTTGTATCTGGAAGTCATCATAATTTCGTGATGCGCGTGGGTTTTATCCTTAACCGCCTTGGCATTGATGAAGATCAGGCTGCCCAGGCTGCCGATGATGCCTATGCAGCCGAGATGAGTGATAGACCAGCGGCTATTATACATAGCTGTTACCGCACGGCGGTCAGTGAGTTTGGCGCATGGATGGAGAAGCGCTCCAGCAATGCTGTAAAGGCTGAGATGATAGCCTCCTTCCTAAAAGGAAAACAATTGCAATACGATATATTAACGCGTAAAAAACGCATGTTAAAAGAGAACGGCAATTGGGAAGAAATGTTCGACCGCGACCAGAACGACTTGTACATAGAATGCTGCTCAACTACTGGTGAGAACTTCACCGAGAAGCTTTTCGAAACTGTGCTTAACAGTAGCGTCGTACCTGCTGTAAATCCTCTTTGTCTTTATCTAAAATCGCTGGAGGAGTGGAATGACGGCATGCCCGACTATATCAGCCAAGCAGCCGATACGGTACACATGGCCAGCGACAAGGAAAACAAAATATGGCATATCTGCTTCCGCAAGTGGCTTGTTGCTACAGTAGCAGGGTGGCAATACGAAAACGTAGTGAACCATCAGGTCATTTGTCTGATTGGTAATCAGGGCATTTTCAAATCGACCTGGATACGAAATTTGCTGCCACCAGAGTTACAAGCCTACGTCAGCGACATGCCCGAACTGGAGCGTTTCGACAAAGACGAGCGTCTCCGTGCTGCAGAATACGCAATCATCAACCTCGATGAACTTGACAAACTTTCAGATCGTGAACTTAACAAGCTGAAGGCACAGGTTACAAGTACCCATATTGATGAACGTGCTTCGTTTGGCCACAACAAGGAAAAACGCGTACGCGTTGCATCCTATGCTGCCAGCGGGAACAAAGAAGAGTTTCTGACAGACCAGACGGGTAATCGCCGCTGGTTGCCATTCCATGTTATCTCAATCGATTCGCCTTTCACCAACAAATTGCCATATTCAGGCATGTATGCTCAGGCTCAGTATCTGCTTAAAAACCATTTTAACTATTGGTTCGACAACACTGAAGTTGATGCTCTCAAAGAGCATGTAAACAGGTTTATGGTTCCCGACAGCATCGAAGAACTCCTGCTTTCCTGCTTTGCTCCGGCCGACAAAAACATGGCAGGTGCAAAATTCCTAAAACTATCAGAAATTGCTGCAAAAATTGCTGATTACGGAAGACTGCGCAAGCCTGTGGACACCCGTCATCTGAGTGCCATGATGAAGAAGCACCACTTTATCAAGGGACGTGACAACAGTCATAATCGAGACCGCGGATATATTGTGCGAGAATATACTTCTGCAGAAATCCAGCAGCGGCAAGACCCTAAAAGTGGAGTTTATCGCCATGGAGAAGATTAACCTTTACGGACAATACGGACAAGGAATTATTGAGTTTATTATAAAAATGGAATGTTGTTTTTATCACATGATTTTATAGATAATAAAACTCATAGACGCTATTGTCCATATTGTCCGTATCGTCCGTATTAGCAGCACCCTATGGATTTCTAGCTACGAAGCCTTCCAGCACTTTTTCGAAAGCCATGGAAAAAGTGCTGGATGGCTTCGTAAATAATGGGGGTATTGCACGCATAATTGTTAAAAATGCCGCATCGTAGCAAAAAAGTTACAAAAATATTTGGTGATCTGTAACTTTATTGCTACCTTTGCACCGTCCTTAACAGGACAAAGCGTTCAAATTATTTAATTACATTTATGCATGACAGTCAACGAGTTGACAAGGGAGCTTGGAAAAGCTGGATGCTATCTGCTCCGTCATGGTGCCAGGCACGACATCTGGTATAGTCCCATCACAGGGAAACGTACACAGATTCCAAGGCACGGAACTGAAGAGTTGAAGCCGAAGACTCTTCGCGGTATTCTAGAAGATTTACTCGGGCAATAGCCCGGGTAAATCATTACCGTTCCCATGATATGTGACAGGTAATGAGGACGCTTTTTAATGAGCAAAAAATGTAAATCCAAATATGACAAAGAAGGTGAACGTGACTTTTGAAATGCAGAATGACCATTCATTCTCGTGCATAGTTGATGATAAATTTGAGAAATTCGGACTCATCGGCTACGGTCCTACTGCCCGTGAGGCAGAAAAGGACGTGTTTATTGCAGCCCAGGAAATGAAGGATGATCTAGGTGCCGATGAGGTTCCTGACATCGAGATTAAGCACAGGACATTTGACGTAGGGTCGTTCTTTAGCTACTACCCTTTTTTCAATGTCACTCAGTTCTCAAAGTTTGTAGGCATGAATCCTACTCAGGTGCGCCAATATGCCAGCGGAGTCCGACAACCTACTGAGCAGAAGAAACGGCAACTGAACGAAGCTGTAAGGAACATCATTCAGACATTATTATCAGACAGTCGTGCTTTCAGCATCGATTGACGTCATAATAAATGTAAACATAGAACGCTTTGAAGCCCTGATGCGCGAGCACCGGGGCTTTTTTAGCATTAATTCACTAAAAATATTTACGAAAATGCTTGCATAATTCAATTATTTTTTGTATCTTTGTACCATATTAAAAAGGCGGGAATCGGCCACCCGATGTAGTTGGTCGAACGATAGTTTAATACCATGAAATATTTTTAGAACTATGGCATTAAAGATCAAAGCAAAGGAGAAGAAGCTTAAGTTCTCCAAAGACGGTCCTGAAGTGTACCGTTATGTGATGGTGCCTGATCTGTACTCGACACTCGACTCAGAGAAGGTCATCAAGGAAGCCGCCATCCGCTCTGGTGTGAGCGAGGGAGTGATGCAGGCCTGCTGGAAGGGCGCCGGCGAAGTAATTAAGGCCTGGGCAACGGAGGGCCACTCTGTGGCGCTGCCCGGACTGGGTAACATGCGTTTCGGTTTGTCCGCAAAGGCGGTGGCAGATGTCAACGATGTCAAGACATCGCTCATCCGTACCCGTCGCATCATCTTCACCCCGACCGTGGCACTGAAAGATGAACTGGCCAACACTGCCATCCAGATCACTTGCTACGACCGCAATGGCGAGGTAGTGAAGCGTGTGACCAGTGCTGACCCAGGCACCGTTGAGGAGCCAGAGGGCGATGAGACCGGCACAAATGGTGAGTCTTCGACAGGCTCGGAAACCTCAGGCGAACAGGGCGGTTCACAAGGTGATGGCCAGGGCGGCTCTTCGACTGGCTCAGAGACTGCGCAGGGATTTGCGTTGACGATCAGCACTAACGGCGCTGGTTCCGCAAGCGTCAGTCACGACGGTAATGCTGTGACCTCTGGGGACAGCCTGAGTGAGGACGATGAGGTGGAGATCAGCATCACGCCCGCAACAGGTCAGGTGCCGACGGCTACCCTGAACGGTTCGGAGATTGAGTTGACCGAGGATGGTGGTGTCTATACCGGCAACTTCGCCATGCCTGGTCAGGCTTCGACCCTCGTGATCAACACCGGCTCGGCCAGTGGCGACGACGGCCTCGACAAGGATTAGAGCGTAGCGCCTTCAGATTCCGCGGATTGAACGGATTTCTGTAAACTCAACAAGAGGACTGACATTCGAACATGGATGTCAGCCCTCTTTCTTGGTGCGCATGCATTATCCGTTGCGGATTATTCTGATAGCATCGTCACCTCGATACAACGCTTGGCGGCCAGAAGCTGCTGGGCCATACGCTGCACGTTGGCGGCTGTCATGTCGCTGACCATCTTACAATAGTCGCGGTCGAAGTCGGTATCGTCGTCGAGCTCATGCCAGATGATGTAGCTCCAGTAGTCGTTGGTGATGGCGGCCTGGGCATACTGTTTGATCAGGTATTCCTTCACCTTCTGCATCGATGAGGCTGCGGGTCCGTTGTCGGCAATGTTCTTCAACTGCTGGTAGACAATCGGATTCAGCTCGTTGTAACGACTTGTGTAGTCGTGGGGACAGGTATCTGAGTCATAGCAGCCGTCATACCAAATACCTGTCCCCGCTCAATCATGTGGTTTTGGCTCTGTCTTGACGAGCTTGAACGTCTTCTTGTCGTAGCAGTCAATCTTATCGTCGAAGCGTTCCATCTCAAGATAAGTTTCCATATAGTCCCATAAGCCCTTGTACTTCATGGGAACCACCATACGAACAAGTTCGTCGTCTATGATGCCGAAGTTCTTGCCATCCTTGGATACTTCGAAGTAGGCATGATATTTCACTTTCGCGAACTCGAAGGGAAACAGCACCTTGTTGTCGAAATCGACGAAGCCCCATTTGTCGCCCTTCGTATAGGCACAGATGCCGTTATCACCTCCATCGTTGTATCCCATGCATCCAGTGTAAACGAAAGGTATGCGCACTCTGCCATCATAGCCACATGCACCCAGACGGACTGCCCCGTTCTTGTCCTTGATTGCAAGGAATATCATACCCCAACTCTCCCGATCGTCAACATCGCTGTATATCGGCTTAAGGATGACGTTGCCGTCGTAGTCAATGGCACCCCAAGAGAATTCTTCCTTCTCTGTCGTCTTCACCCGCTTAAAAGCATCAGGCTCCAATGGACCATAGCAGGCTCCTGTCTTGACAGCATAAAGTCCCTTGCCGATATCTTTGTAGGCAGTGTAAGTGCGCTTGCCAACTGCAATATTGGTTAGTTTCCCAAGCAATTCCTTCGGGTCGTAGGTATATCCCGTCACTTCCTCGTTGACATGACTGGCATATTCACCCCGCACCCTCTCTATCTCCTTGAGTTGCGCCTTCAATTCGTCTGCCATCTCAGGGTGCTCCTTGATCATCTTGTTCACCTGAGCTATCGTCTCATCTACCTCCTTGTTGAATCCTGAAGCACCAGCGTTGATACTCATCGTGGTGAACTCCTTGGCAAATGTCTCATACTGGCGATAGAGGTTTCGGTTCCTGTTCAGCACATTATCGTCGAACAATAGATACTGCTGCAAGGTTTTTTCCCTATCCGTGCCGTTTGTCGCGGCAAAATACAGGGCTGTGACGTTCTCCCAGCGCATCTCCCTTTCTTCCTGCGCTCCCAAAGGCAGGAAGCACAAAAGCACCAAACCCAAAATGATGTTAAACCTCTTCATCCCATATCCCGAACTAATATATAGCTGAGCAGATAATGGTTTAGAACTCGTTCTCCTCAAATTTCACAACCCATTCTCCCTGCATGTTCACATAGCCCACAGTATATTTGCCACCGGGCTGCGGCTGCACCACGGGGGCCAGACCGCCAACAAACGGACCATCCAAGCCGGCCATCAGCAAATCGCCGGAATCCGATAACAGACATAGTCCCAAGCCATGCACATTCAGATAGATACGTCCTTCGGCGAAGTTGCCTACACCGCCGTAGATCGAGTTGCCGTTGACACTTCCTCCTGTCGACATATTCGGATTGAAATAGCAGTTCATATAGGCAATGTTCTCCGAGCCATAAGCCATATTCAAATTGTCTGTCGTCAGCAAGGCTATCTCGTTATACTTGTCGTCGATCAAAGCCGTGTATGGACCATAGGAAGTATTACTTTCTCTCGACTCCTCTACATGACATAAAGCCTTGCCGTTGTAGAAAGGCGTCACGTTCTGGAACTTCTTACTCACCACCTGACCGGTCTTGTCAATGAACATTAGGTTGTTCTCCTTGTCTCTGACCAAAGCCTGGCCGCAGACATCGAACTTCGAAGGCATGGCCGTGAACTTCGGTTCTATCACCATGCGCCCGGTTTTATCAATAAAGCCCCACTTCCTGGTTCCCGACTCCGAAGTAGCCACAGCTGCCAATCCACAACTGAAGTCCTGCACCAGATCGTACTTGGCTGGTATAACCACCTTGCCGCTCTTGTCTCTGAAGCCCCATGCATCGCCAGTGCCACGCTGAGCCTTCGGTGCTACGTAGGCCACCAGCCCTTCGCTCACAGGTCGCATCACAGCCATATCTTCACCGAAGTACCTGTTACCCAAGGAAGTATTCAGGGGTGACGAGAGGGCATTCATCACTTGGTTACCACTGACATCGTAGAAGGCAAACTTCTCCTTAATATTGTAGAGAATGCCTCGCTTGGGCACACTCTTGTCCTCGTAATGTACGAAAGCCGTTCCATCCTGATAATAGGTGTATTCCACCACACTGGGAATTTTCTTGATGGCCTTGAAATCCTTGTCGTAGATGATCAAGTCCTTATACACGTTCTCGCTCTCTCCGTCCTTCAATAGCACACGACCAGAGTCGAAGTGGGGCAACATCCTGGTGTAGTCGAAGTAGTTGCCCACCTTACCTACCCACCGCTTTAACACGTTGCCCTTGTCATCCAAACAGAAAGCCTCTTTGTCGATCACCACGAAGACACGGTTTTCGCTGAAGAATCCAAGCCGCATATAGCCACCCAGCTCCTCCACCTTGACCACCTTCGTATTAGGCGTAGTCTTAAACTGCACGTACTTTCCTGCCGCTTCCCTTCTGTCGCTTTCCTCAAAGGAACCATAGGTGATGCCAAACAGTTGGCTCCTTTTCACGTTTGGATAATGGCCGAAGCTATCATCGCTGTCGTCCGTGGTGCTTCCCGTCCTGCTGGTACTGGTCGGTGTCGTATTCCTTCTCGCAGCTGGGGCTGACTTTCCATCTGACCCGTTGATAACCTCGCCAACCTTTTTTGTCGACTTATCCACCTTCTCAGCAGCCTTATCCAGGGCATTCCCCAATTTCTTCAGAAATCCTTGTCCTTGAACATTGCCCGCTATCGTCAGCATAGCGAGGCCAATCATGATTAGTCTTTGCTTCATACTTATACAATTTTAGTTATTATGTGGGCTCGGAGGTTCCTGGAACCATTGCGCCCTGTTAAACGTCTTTAGTTATATATGATTTTGCAAAGATAATGCTTTTTTCTTAAATAAACAAATAATTGCCCGATTTTTTAGCAAAAAGTTTGTGGATTCAGGAAAAGCGTCACCAGCGTCTCCATCTTGAGTGAACGCATGGCTAAAAAAATGAGAAAAAGAGTGATTTATTTTGTTTTTTAAGAAATAAGCATTATCTTTGCACAATTAAAGAAAATAGGAATAAACAATATTATCTGATGATGAACAAGGTTTTCAGTTGGTTGATGCTCGCCATCCTCACAGTCTGCGGCGCAAGTGTGTTCACGGCGTGCTCGTCTGACAACGCCGATATTCCAGCTGCTGCACAGGAGTACACGGGTGTGCCACTGGTCATCCTCGACACCGACATAGGCTCCTCCACCGACGACCTATTCTCGCTGGAGATGCTCTATTACTATCAGCAGCAGGGACGCTGCAAGTTGCTTGGCGTGGTGGTGAACCGCGAGGGCGAGGCCTGCGCCGCCTGTGCCGATGTGATGAATACGTACTTCAATCACAGCGATGTGCCCGTCGGCTTGGTGCGCGATGGCCTCAAGAACCCGTCGGTATGGATCGACTACAAGGCTCTGCCCACCTATACGAAGGCTGACGGCACACCTATGTTTGCCCGCAGCATCGGCGACTATTCGGCGCTGCCCGACGGTTGGCAACTCTACCGACGTCTGCTCGCCGCACAGCCCGACCACTCGGTAAGCATCTGCTCCATCGGCTTCACAACCTGCCTTGCCCAGTTGCTGGAGTCCGGCGGCGACGCCTATTCCCCGCTGTCAGGCGTGGAGTTGGTACGACGCAAGGTAAAGTGCCTCTACATTCAGGGTGGCTCCTTCGGCCAGTCTCCCGAGCCCGACTACAACTTCCTTCAGTGCATGGGCTTTGCCAAGACTTTCTTCCGCCTCTGGCCCTCCGACGTCGACATCATCTTCGACCCCATGGAGACGGGCAACGGCATTGAGTACCTGCCTGAGCTGGTCATCAGCGATGTCTCATGGACTGACGATCACCCCATCAAGCAAGTCTATATGACCTGCAACTGCAACACCGGTCAGATGATGTGGGACCCGCTGACCGTCATCAACGCCGTGGAGGGCAACGATCTTTTCACGCTGACTGAGCGCGGCACCGCGGTACTCAATGACGATGGTACGGTCATCTTCACCCCTTCGGCCACGGGTAACAGCCGTTTCCAAATGCCTGGCGACGACGCCTGGCGCTCTGCCATGCTGGAGAAAATCCGCAACGTGAACAAGATACAAAATATATAGCTATACCGATCAATCCTACATGGAGCCGAAACTGAAGGAAGTAATAACAAATAACAAAACTTACCCGCGAGTCGTTAGAACCAAATCAGCTCAGTCGCTTCACAGCGGCTGAGTTTTTTATGGTATCTGATGGGAATTTGTTTTAACTACCATTTTCATCCCTTCATGGAATTTCTCTTGCAACTGCCTGGCGAGGGCGTTGTCAGGATTCAGCTTCAGGGCCTTTTCGTAGTTCTGCATCACATCGATGTAGTATCGCTGGCCATTCTGGGCAGGATTCTGTACAATGCGCACCATCAGAAGGAAGCCCCTGAGGGTGCAAAGGTCAGAGGGGTCGGCTCCCTTCATCTTCTCCATCTGACTGATGGTCTGCTCTGCCTGTGCCAGAATGTTTTCCGTCTGTGAGGCATGTGGATTGGTGATGGCAAAGTTCAGGCTCTGCAAGGCCAATTGATACTTGGGGCCGATGCTGTCGGACTGCATGGCCTCGATACGCTTCAGCTGGGCCAGATGGTTCAGCATGTCATCAGCACTGGACTGCTGGGCATGGATGTTAACTACTGAGATGAAAACGAACACGATGATAGCAGCGAACTGCTTAGAAATTTGAAATGTCATACGCTTTATTATTTTTAAGTGAAACAAATATGCCGATGTAAAAGAAACGGTCGCGAGGCGCTGTGACGGGACTTCCTTCAGAATTGTAGCGGAAGACGTTGGTGCGACCAAATATATTATTCAATGAGGTATAGATAATGACCTTGGGACTGAGTAGATAAGTGAGATTGACGTCGACACTATTATAATAAGGTGTGACGGCCTGCGGGAAACGACGTCCGCTGGTGTAGGACTCGGCCAGGCCGATGATGGTCTTGCCGATGGCGTATTTGGCCGTCAGGCGCAGGTTGTGGCGTGAGGCGTAGTCGGGCGTGCGCTCTTCGGTATAGTCGAGATAGCGACGCTTAGAATCGTTAAAGGAATAGGCGAGGGTGGTGGAGAGGTTGCGAAAGAGCGAATGGTCTTCGAGATAGATATCCACACCCCGGCTGGTGCCATGGCCATGAGACTGCCAAGCGCCATTCTCCATGAGCGGCAGATGGTGGTATCGCTTTAAATAGGGCTCGATGCATAGCAGCGTGGTCTGCCACTTATATTGCATGGAGAGGATGGCATGATCGGCGGTGCTCTGAATAAGTTCGGTTTGATTTTGCGCCAGATAGTCATCTTCGGGTGTCTGACTGTATCTGCCTGCTACCAAAGAAAATTGCAGGCGACGGTTGGGGATATAGCTCAGGGTGGCTCTTGGCATCAGGAGCCAGTGGTTGCGCATATCCTCTAACCTTGCCGACACGTGCAGGAACACCTTCGGCATGACGCGCCATTGGGCATCGACGTGAGCCGCCAGGATGTTGTAATCGAGATGGTATTCGTAAGGGGCAAAGTGCAAACGGCTGTCGCGGATGTAGTCTTCGATACCCGTCGAGAGCTTCAGCACATCGGAGCACACCTTGCGTATTTCGGCCTTCAGATGCACCTCGTTGCGGAAGTTGTGATAGTGGTCGCCTGCGGTCACGGCATCGTCGATGTCGCTGAATACGGAGGAGTTGGCAATACCCGTAAAGAGCGTCGCGCCACGACCTAAAGGCGTTTTATACGTCGCGTTAGCATAGACGTTATGTTCTTTGAGCGACAGCTGTCGGTCACCGGTGTTCAATCCAACAGATGTCAGGTCATAGCCTGCGTAGGATTTCAGCACACCACCGCAGGCGAACTCCTTCTTGTACTGCGCCTCGCCGGAAAGCTTACGGTAAGGACGGGTGAAGTCCTGACGCTGGGAGAACAACCGGTCGTAGAGCCCCATGCTGGTGAGGGCGGCATTAAACGACAGGCTGCTGGTCTGGAAGGCTTTCGTGCCTCCGATGTTCCAATCTACCAGCGAGGCACTGACGCCGTATTTGTCGCTTGTGGCCATATCGGTGGTCTCCATGGGGAGCACAGACGACAGCGCCTGACCGTATTCACCGCTGTAACCGCCTAACGAGAAGTTGATGCCTTTGAACAGGAAGGGTGAGAAACGGCCGCGCACGGCTGTATTCTCCGTATTGGTGCTGTAGGGCACGAGCACGTGCATGCCGTTGACAAATGTCTGACACTCCTCGCTCTCGCCTCCTCGTACATAGAGCTTGCCGTCTTCGCCAACGGTCTGGGTGCCTGGCAAGGTCTGCAAAGCGGCCACGATATCGCCACACGAATTGCCTGCCATCACCACGTCGAGGGCATCCATCGTCTTGAAGTTGTCGCTCTTGCCAAAACTGAAGGTGCTGGCCGTTACGACGACTTCATTGATTGTGGCAGCACGCTCGCTCATGCGGATGGACAGATTGTGCAACTGACTGGCATCGGCCTTCAGCGTGTAGTCGTCGAAGCCGATGAAGGTGGCCTTCAGCGTTACTTCGCCAGTCTGAGAGGTTGTAAACGAGAATCGTCCGAGGGAGTCGGACAGGCATCCTTCGATCGTACCTAATATAAATACATTGGCCCCGGCGAGATTTTCCTTCCCGTCGCTGACTGTACCGGTAATGATGGTCTGAGCATAGATGTTGCAGACAGCCATCAGCAGTAAAACGATATGTGCGAACTTTTGTTTCATGCTGCAAATGTACAGCAAGAAACTGAAGCTTCCAAATTTCCGTGACAGACAGCTAAAACTGCTGACGGAAAG
>Ga0310786_10007610_pt1 | contig 14096 bp, 11 predicted proteins | sample AusTroGonzalo_MG_FD_203881 | JGI IMG/M metagenome (GOLD analysis project Ga0310786, IMG submission 203881) | Bovine rumen microbial communities from tropical cattle in Woodstock, Queensland, Australia - Gonzalo_03 (v2) (version 2) | ecosystem: Host-associated > Mammals > Digestive system >... | reverse complement strand
GGGCTGCTGAAGGCATCCATTGTGAGTGCGACCAACGAGCACCGTCTGGGCGCGAACGAGGCACCTCCGGCGATTATCTCCGTTTTCCTCGGCAAACAGATTAGTGCGGTGCTGGATAAGCTGGAGCACGCGAAGGCAGAGGAGGCGATTATCATCAATGCCAAGAAGGAGATGAAGCTCGGTGTGGCGAATATCCCCGAGATACTGTTGGATAATACGGACCGCAACCGTACATCGCCCTTTGCGTTTACAGGCAACCGGTTTGAGTTCCGTGCCGTAGGTTCAAGTGCGAACTGCGGTGCAGCGATGCTGGCACTCAATGCCGCCGTCGCCGAGCAGTTGATGCTCTTCAAGGCGGAAGTGGACAAGCGCATCGAAAAGGGTGAGCCCAAGGAACGGGTGCTGTTTGATGTGATAAAGAAATATATCGTTTCGTGCAAGGCGATTCGCTTTGACGGGAACGGCTACAGCGATGAATGGAAGGCAGAAGCCGCCAAACGCGGGCTGGACTGCGAGACGAGCGTACCGGTGATTATTGACCGTTATCTGCTGCCGGAGTCCGTCAATATGTTTGAGAAGACGGGTGTACTGAATGCCGCAGAGTTGCGCAGCCGCAGTGAGGTGAAGTGGGAGACTTACACGAAGAAGCTACAGATCGAGAGCCGTGTGCTGGGCGATTTGGTGGTGAACCACGTGTTGCCGGCAGCGAAGCGGTATCAGACGATGTTGCTGCAGAATGTGCTGTCGGTCAAGCAAGTGTTCAGTGCGGACGAGACCGCCAGCCTGAACGAGATGGACTATAGTATCATCCGGCAGATTGAGCACCATTCAGGAGCTATCCTTGACGGGGTGGAGCGTATGACCGAAGCTCGGCATAAGGCGAACCGTCAGCCGGATGAACGCAGCAAGGCGGTGGCTTATCACGACACGGTGCTGCCACTGATGGCGGAGATTCGCGAACATGCGGACGCGTTGGAGCTGATTGTGGATGACGAGATGTGGACGCTTCCGAAGTACAGAGAGTTAATGTTTATACATTGATGAAAACGATTCCCTTCATAAAGATGCACGGTTTGGGAAATGACTACGTGTATTTAGACGCCTTCCAAGCCGAAACCGCTGCCCTCATCGCGGAAAGGGATATACCGGCGTTAGCCCGCCGGATTAGTGACCGTCACTTTGGTATAGGTTCAGACGGGTTGGTGCTGATTATGCCGAGCACCTGTGCGGATGCACGTATGCGGATGTTCAATGCCGACGGCACAGAGGCGCAGATGTGCGGCAATGCGATTCGTTGTGTTGCCAAGTATTTGTACGAGAGCGCTGTCTGTGCCCGCAAGCAGCTACAGGTGGAGACCCTTTCAGGAATCCATATGCTTGACCTGCAGGTTACAGGCGGCGTTGTGGATAATGTGACCGTCGATATGGGTCAGGCACGGATTAATCAGGACCTGTTATACATAGACAGCCGGCCGATGCCGTTCGTGTCGGTCAATATAGGTAACCCGCATGCGGTGTTCTTCTGCGAGCGTATTCCTGAGGAGGGTTTTCTTGCCTTGGGCGAACGAATCGGCACAGACCCGCACTTTCCGAAAGGCACGAATGTGGAGTTCATACAAGTACTTAATGATAAGGAACTGCGCATGCGCGTATGGGAGCGCGGAACAGGCGAGACGCTTGCTTGCGGTACCGGAGCCTGCGCATCTGCAGCGGCAGCCATCTGGCTGGGAAAGACGCAAAATCAGGTAACCGTCCACTTGCGCGGCGGCGACCTGAACATCCGTCGGGAGTCCGGCAACAGTTCGGTATTTATGACCGGTCCTGCTACCGAGGTGTTCCGCGGAACGTATATTTTGGAGGATTGATTATGCAACCGAACAAAGACTTACAAGCACTGAAAAGCGGTTATCTGTTTACGGAAATCCTTCACCGCACGAAGGCTTATCAGGCAGCTCACCCCGAGCAGAAACTTTTGCGAATCGGGATTGGCGATGTGACGCGTCCTTTGCCGGCAACTGTCATTCAGGCAATGCACAAGGCGGTGGACGAACTGTCACGGGTAGAGACGTTTCGCGGGTATGGGTTGGAGGAAGGCTATTTGTGGTTAAGGGAATGTATCCTTGCGCACGACTATGTCCCTCTTGGTATTCAGTTTGACCTTGACGAGGTGTATATCAGTGACGGGGCAGGCAGCGACCTCGGCAATCTGAGTGAACTATTTGCCCAAAACAACCGTGTGGCGGTGCTTGACCCGTCTTATCCGGCATACGTGGACGCCAACCTTATGGCAGGACGCGAGATAACCTACCTGCCCAGTTCAGCGGAAAACGGCTTTGTGCCGGACCTGCCCAAGGAACCGGTGGATATTATCTATCTCTGTTTCCCAAATAACCCGACCGGCACGACACTGACTCACGCGCAGTTGGCGCTGTGGGTGGAGTACGCACGGCAGCACGGCAGTATCATTATTTTTGATGCCGCCTACGAAGCCTATATCACCTCGCCGGATGTGCCTCACTCCATATACGAGATAGAGGGAGCCAAGGAAGTTGCCATCGAAGTGCGCAGTTACAGTAAAACGGCAGGATTCACCTCTGTGCGATGCGGCTACACGATAGTCCCGAAGCAGACGGGCTTTCATACAATGTGGCAGCGTAGGCAGAATACCAAGTACAATGGTACGTCTTATATTTCGCAACGGGCAGCAGAAGCTACTTATAGCCCCGAAGGAAAAGCCGAAACGAGGGCAAATATCGCGTATTATCAGCAATCGGCTCGGGTGCTGCTTGACGGATTGCGTGGTTTGGGATACGATGTGTACGGCGGTGTAGATGCTCCGTATATTTGGTGTCACACCCCAAAAGGATTGGGTTCGTGGGACTTTTTCGACCGGCTGCTGAACGAATGTCAGGTTGTTTGTGTACCCGGCAGCGGTTTCGGCAATTCCGGCGAAGGGTACGTGCGCTTCTCGGCGTTTGCTGCGCGAGAGGACTATATAGAAGCATTGGATAGAATGAAAAAGTTGTTAAATTGTTAAATCGTTATATATGTGCGGAATTGTAGGATATATCGGCAAGCGGAAGGCTTATCCGATTTTGATTAAAGGTTTGCACCGTTTGGAGTACCGTGGTTACGACAGCGCAGGCGTGGCATTGATTACCGATAACGGTCAGTTGAATGTGTATAAAGCGAAAGGCAAGGTGGCAGATTTGGAGCACGCAGTGGCGGACAAGGATACTACCGGCACTATCGGAATAGCGCATACGCGTTGGGCGACACACGGCGAACCGAATCAGGTGAATGCGCACCCTCACTACTCGGAGTCGGAGGAGTTGGCGATTATTCATAACGGCATCATCGAGAACTATGCGGTGCTGAAGGAAGGACTGAAACAGCACGGGTACTCGTTCAAGTCTGATACAGACACGGAGGTGCTGATACAGTTGATAGAATATACCCGCAACACGCAGCAGGTGGATTTGCAGACGGCGGTGCAACTGGCGTTGCAGCAGGTAATCGGGGCGTATGCGATTGCAATCCTTGACAAGTCGCACCCAGAGATGCTGATAGCAGCCCGCAAAGGCAGCCCGTTGGTGGTGGGAATAGGCGAGGACGAGTTCTTCCTTGCGTCGGATGCCACGCCAATCGTCGAATATACGGACAAGGTGGTGTATATCGAGGACCAAGAGATTGTGCGGCTGGAGCGTGGAAAAGAGATAGAGATAACGACCATTGACAATGTGCATAAGACGCCCGAAATTAAGAAACTTGAGATGACGCTGTCGCAGTTGGAGAAGTGTGGTTATCCGCATTTTATGCTCAAGGAGATCTTCGAGCAACCGCGTACGCTGACCGACTCGATGCGTGGAAGAATAAACGTTGAACTGACGAATATAGCGCTGTCCGGGTTTATTGACAACCGCGAGCGTTTTTTGAAAGCCAAGCGGATTATTATCACCGCTTGCGGCACTTCGTGGCATGCAGGATTGATCGCTATGTACGCGATGGAGGAGTTTGCACGGGTGCCGGTAGAAGTAGAGTACTCAAGCGAGTTTCGGTATCGCAAGCCGGTCATCAACAAGAATGACGTGGTGATTGCCATCTCGCAGTCTGGCGAGACGGCAGATACCTTGGCTGCCATCGAACTGGCAAAGAACCAAGGGGCGTTTATCTTCTCAATCTGTAATGTGGTCGGCGCGTCTATTCCGCGAATGTCGCACAGCGGCTGCTATACGCACGTAGGACCGGAGATTGGTGTGGCATCGACGAAGGCGTTTACGGCGCAAGTGACAGCTTTGACGATGCTGGCGCTTTGTATCGGTCACGCAAAAGGCACCATCTCGGAGGCGCAATATCTCAAGATTATTGCCGAACTGAACCGTGTGCCGGAGAAGATAGGGCGGGTATTGGAGCAGAATCACACGATTAGCGAGTTTGCCAAGACGTTTACGTACGCGCAGAACTTTATCTATTTGGGTCGCGGTTATAATTTCCCGGTGGCGTTGGAAGGAGCACTCAAACTCAAGGAGATTTCGTATATTCATGCGGAGGGCTATCCGGCTGCTGAAATGAAGCACGGACCGATAGCGCTTATTTCCCAAGAGATGCCGGTGGTGGTGATTGCGCCGCGCTGCGGAACGTATGAGAAGATTGTATCGAACATTCAGGAGATAAAAGCTCGTAAGGGTAGGGTGATAGCGGTAGTGACGGAAGGCGACGAACTGGTAAGTTCGATGGCGGATTATACGATTACCGTGCCGGAAACGGAAGAGTGCCTGACGCCGCTGCTGACGGTTATTCCGTTGCAGCTGTTAGCGTATCATATAGCGGTAGTCAAAGGCTGCGATGTGGACCAACCGCGCAATCTTGCCAAGTCTGTTACCGTAGAATAAGTAAAAAGAAGCAAATAAATTTGCGTAATCCAAAAAGTTTTTGTACTTTTGCACGCTGAATTAAAAACTTGAGTATGAAAGTAGCAATTATTGGTTACGGAAACATCGGAAAAGCCGTAGAACAAGCAGTGTTGGCAGCTCCGGATATGGTGTTGTCAGATGTGTTTCACCACAATGACGATTTGTCACGTATTAAAGCGGATGTAGCGATTTTGTGTGTGCCTACCCGCGAAGTGCCGGAGTATGCCCAACTTTGTGTGAATCAGGGACTTGCGACGGTGGATTCGTTTGATATTCATACGCGGATATCGGATTTGCGTAAGGAGTTGATGCCGTTGGATGTAGCAAAGAAAACGGTGAGTGTGATAGCTGCGGGTTGGGACCCGGGAAGTGATTCTGTGGTACGCGCTATGCTGCAGGCCATTGCTCCCCAAGGTATCACGTACACGAACTTCGGTCCGGGTCGTTCGATGGGACACACGGTTGCTGCCAAGGCGATTGAAGGAGTGAAGGACGCGCTGTCAATGACTATTCCGTTGGGTACAGGAGTGCATCGTCGGATGGTTTATGTGGAGTTGGAAGACGGTGCTCGGTTCAAGGCCGTAGAGAAAGCTATCTTGCAAGACGATTACTTCAAACACGATGAGACGCATGTGATAGAAGTGCCGAGTGTGGCGGCGTTGAATAACGTGGCACACGGTGTGAACCTTGTGCGTTCGGGTGTTAGCGGAGCGACGCATAACCAACGGTTTGAATTCAACATGACCATCAATAACCCTGCCTTGACAGGACAAGTGATGGTGGCTTGTGCGCGTGCTGCGGTTAGAATGAAAGAACAGGGTCGCTATGGTGCTTACACCATGATTGAACTGGCCCCGATAGACCTTCTTGAAGGCGAAAAAGAAGCCAATATCAAAGCTTTAGTATGAGGTGTAGGAGCGTTGCTGTCAGTGTAACTTTTTTCCTCTCTCTCTTGACAACGCTGGCTGCCGAAACAGATTCGGTAGCCGGTGCTTTGCATTTGCAGGAAGTGGAAGTGCTGTCCCATGCCACGCAAATACATTCGCAGGCGTATCGACCGGTAGCGGAAGTGACACAGGCAGAGATAGCAACAATGCCAGCCACCACGTTGGAGGATGTGTTGCAGACAGTTGCCGGAGTGGATATCCGTACCCGCGGAGCCAACGGTGCGCAAGCGGATATAAGTATGCGCGGGGGGACGTTTGACCAAGTGACGGTGATGCTTAACGGAGTGAACACCAATGATGCACAAACGGGGCATTACGCACTCAATCTGCCGGTGCCGTTGTCAGCGGTTGGACGCATTGAGGTGCTGGACGGAATAATCAATATCGTTACCATGCAACCGGAGGAGGATACGTATGATGTGTCTATGCAGCTGGGTATGAACATGTTTGCCAACGCCGGATTTACAGGCGGCTGGAAGCGGAACGAATGGCGTTTTGTGGCCTCCGGTGAGTATGGTCACAACAAGGGTTACTATGCACCCAAGCCTTCTGAAAAAGAACAGACGGCGCTCAGTAATAGCGATTTGGATATCGCGAATATCTATTTTAATGCGTCATGGAAAGGGCTGGATTTGCAAGTCGGGGCACAATATAAAGACGCGGGAGCAGGTTCGTTCTACGGGTTTGGTTCACAAGACCAGTTTGACGCTACGCGAACCGGTTTCGGCGCGGTGAAGTGGAAGATGGATCTCGGACGTTGGGGGATAGACCTGCAGGCGGCGTATCGAGCGAATTATGACCGCTATGAGTGGCATCGCGGAAAAGTCAGCAACCGGCATTTTACACAAAACGCTACCGGTACAGCCAAGGCTTACTATAACTCATCAATCGGCAAAACAACATTTGGCGTAGAGGTACGAAACGAGCATATTCACTCCACGAACTTCGGCACTCATAACCGGTTGAATGTCAATTATTTTGCCCAACAAACCTTTCATGTGGAAGGTTTTTCGACGACATTGGCTGCAAGTGGGATATACAATACAAAATTCGGCAATCACTGGACGGTCGGAGCGGATTTGGGGTATTCTTTTCCGTGCGGAGTGACGGTCTATGCCAATGCCAATCGGTCTTTGCGGATGCCGACTTTTACGGATTTGTACTATGATGCAGGCAACCAACTTGGAAGTAGCGATTTGAAGCCCGAAAAGTCGTGGACGACGTCTGTAGGGGGAACGTACAGGCAATCTTTTGAGAAAGGCGGCACAATTTTTGTTGGGGCAGATTTGTACTACCGCTGGGGTCGGGATATCATCGATTGGGTGTATGTGGCGGCAGATACAAAGCGTCCTTATCACGCAGCTAATCAGCAAAAGGTGAATACCTTAGGCGTGGAGTGCTCGGTGCAGTATAAGCTGAATGAATGGCTACGAAAAGTGCAGGTAAGTTACGCCTATACGCTGTTGGATATTAATCTTGAAGAAGCCAATTCGCGGTACTTGGACTATCTAAGGCATAAGGTGGTAGTTTCCCTTGAACACGGGATTTACAAAGGACTCGGGGCATCGTGGACGTTCAGTTTCCGCGAGCGGCAGGGACAGTTCAATGATACAGAAGGAGCGGTGCAGGACTTTCAGCCGGTGTGCCTGTTGGACGGGGAAGTGTTCTATGAGTATAAGCAGTGGCGGGTAGCGATTGAATGCACGAATATCACGAACCGGCATTATTATGACTACGGAGGTATTTTGCAGCCCGGTGCTTGGGCACGAGCTCATCTCAGGGTCCGCTTATAGGCTTTTTAATAAAATAGTAATAACCTTATAATAACCTTATATAGGCTATGGCAGAAAAGAGCGAGGAAAAGAAAGATAAAATAGCGTTAAAGGCGCTGGAGTTGTTTTTGACGCAGGGGTACGAGAATGTGTCGATATCGGATTTGCAGAACGCACTTGATATGGGCAGAGGTACGATGTACTACTATTTCAAGGACAAGGAGGATTTGTTCTTCTATGTGATGACGGAGTATTTCATCACCCCGAAGCGGCGCTGCATGCACCAACCGGATAGCATTCTTGTGGATGAGATGATTGATGTGATGCTGAAATATCTGTATTCGCTCGAAGCTTTGGCCAATCAATTTGACAACAAGAACGTTAATACCTCCGGCGTGGTGACGCTTTATTATACCGCTTATTTGCAGTTCCCGCATCTGTACAAGTTGGCGTACCGGATTTATGAGACGGAGCTGGATCTCTGGAAGCGGGCACTTCGGAACAGTATTCATGCAGGGCAGGTGAGACCGGATATCGACGTGGAGACTATTGCTTCGTTATTTACGCACATCAAAGACGGATACGACAGCGGTAGAGCGGGAGTCCAGATGGATTTTTCGATGTTTCCACGCAACTATTTTTGCTTACTCGACTTGATAAAAATAAAAAAATAAGGTTTTTTTGCATTTTTTTTGCATTTTCGAACGCGCGTTCGAAAACAAAGCAGTACTTTTGCCGCGGATTTCGGAAAAGCCGAACCAAAAACAAGGTAAATTACTGATAAAACGATAATAAAATGCAACCAAGACATTATTTGGATTTTCTACAAGAAAACATGCGCGCTCACTGGGAGACGCCTATTATGACGAACTTAGGCGAGTCGCATTCTTACACGTATCATTCACTTTCAACAGCTATTGACAGACTTCACGCGCAGTTTAAGGCGTTGGGTATCCAACCCGGCGATAAGATTGCGCTGGCAGGACGAAATTGTGCCAACTGGGGAATGTCATTCTTTGCGATTACAACGTATCACGCAGTAGTAGTATCTATTTTGCCGGATTTTACGGGCGAAGATATAGAGAAACTTGTGGCACACTCCGGCGCGAAGTTAGTGTTGGTAGGTCCGGTTGTGAAGACGAAAATCAATCCGGAACACTTGACGGATGTGCTTGGGGTGATTCATATGGACACCTTAGAGATGTACTACGCGCGTGAGAAGAAGACGATTGAGACCTATATCAAGGCGGCTTCCGACTACGACGCCAGGCACCATGAGGGCGCGAAGTTGGCAGAGTTGGATTATCCGACGAAGAACTTTGACGAGTTGGCGGTTATTAACTATACTTCTGGTTCGACGGGTTCACCGAAAGGGGTTATGCTGACCAATCTGAGTCTGAGTTCGAACGTGGAGTTTGCAATTAAGCATATACCTCATCAGCACGGCGACAGAGTTATTTCGATGTTGCCGATTGCGCACATGTTCGGATTGACGTTCGAGTTCCTGTATCAGGTGTGTGACGGAACGCATGTGTATTTTCTGACACAGGCTCCGACGCCGTCGATACTGATGAAGGCGTTTGCAGAGGTGAAACCGTATATGATTTTGACGGTGCCTCTGGTCATCGAGAAGATTATCCGCAAGTCGATACTGCCGGTTATCAAGAAGCCGCACATGCGTATTCTGTGGCACACTCCGGGTGTTCGGCATATTATTCGTCGTGCGGTGAACAAGAAACTGATGGCGGCGTTTGGCGGCGAATTGCGGCACCTGATTATCGGCGGCGCTGCGCTGAACGAGGAAGTGGAGACGTGTCTTAAAGAAATGGGTGCGCCGTACTGCGTCGGTTACGGAATGACTGAGTGCGGTCCGTTGCTGTCGTATAGTCCGTGGAACGAGTATATTCCGCGTTCGTGCGGTAAAGGAATCGAGTATAACGAGTTCCGCATCGATTCTCCGGACCAAGAGAATGTGGCGGGAGAGTTGCAAGTGCGCGGAACATGTGTGATGCAGGGCTATTACCGCAATGAAGAGGCCACTAAAGCGGCATTCACGAAAGACGGTTGGATGCGCACAGGCGACCTTGGAATAATCGACAAGAAGGGCAATATCTTCCTGCGCGGACGTAGCAAGAACATGATTCTCGGCGCTTCGGGACAAAATATCTATCCCGAAGAACTGGAGGACAAACTGAACTCCATGTATGGTGTCGGAGAGTCGGTTGTTGTTGACCGCGAAGGTAAACTGTGGGCGTTGATTTATCCGTCGGAGGACATTGTGAATCTGTCGGCGGACGAGAAGAACAAGACGCTGCTAAACGCTTTAGCAGAGGTGAATACGGCATTGCCGAACTATAGCAAACTATCGGATTTTGAGCTACGCGCCGAGCCGTTTGCGAAGACGCCGAAGCAGTCGATTAAGCGTTATTTGTACAAGTAGGCTCCTGTTCGCGATGATGCACTTCGATGCGCAGGTTTTCTCCGTAAACAGGTTTGTATTTCTCGCGCAGATGGCGAGCCAGCGATTCGGCGCTATAGACGCTGCGGTGCTGCCCGCCGGTGCAACCGAAGGACACCTGCAAGTGCGTGAAACCGCGCGATAAGAAACGCTCAACGTGATGATCTACAATTGGATAGACGTGCGAGAGGAAGGTTAAAATCTCGCCGTCGTTTTCAAGGAAGTCGATGACCGGTTTATCCAAGCCGGTCATTGTTTTGTATTGCTCGTACTTGCCCGGGTTGTGCGTGCTGCGGCAGTCAAAGACGTAACCGCCACCATTGCCGGACGGGTCTGCGGGAATACCGCGCTTGAAGCTGAAAGAGTAGATGGTGATGGTAAGAGGCCGGAGAATGTTTTGAGAGACATCTTGTGAGACAATATGCATAATGTCTCTACAGGGGGATTGTAATAAGGCAAAGAGAGTGGGGTAATCGGTCTGTAATTCGGGCTGTCGGGCAAATAAGTCATTCAGGTTGCGCAAGGCAAAGGGTATTGATTCTATGAAATGAGGCTTGTGCTCGTACAAGCCGCGGAAGCCGTAAGCGCCCAGAACTTGCAAGGAGCGGAAGAGCACAAAGTGATTGAGCGTTTGACGGAAACTATCGCGCGGCGGAATAGGGGAATAGCCGGTTTTTGCCAGTTCCGCCAGATAAGCGTCCAGCAGTTCTTCGCGTAGGGCTTGCGGCAGATTGGCTTTTGCCTGCCAGAGGAAAGAGGCTAAATCGTAGTAGATCGGTCCGCGTCTACCTCCTTGAAAATCAATAAAATAGGGCTTGTTGTCCTTAATCATGACGTTTCGGCTTTGGCAGTCGCGCATCATAAATACATCGCAGGGGACAGTCAGCAGTTTCTCCGCAAGTTTCTCAAAATCGTTCTCCAAAAGCGGCTCCGAAAACTCTGTGCCGGTCAGTTTGAGGTAATCGTATTTGAAATAATTGAGGTCCCACATGATGCTGCGTCGGTCAAAACTCGGCACAGGGTAGCAAACCGACCAGTCTAAGCCTTTGGCGCCTTCCACCTGCAGATGTGCCAAGGCGCGAAGCGTTTTGGCTAGCATGTGTTTCTCGTTCTCGGAAAACTCGCCGCTGGTACGACCGCCGCTTATATAATTATATAATAGGGTGTCGCCCAAATCTTCCTGCGTATATTCCATTTCATCCGCGCTCACCGAATACACTTCCGGCACAGGCAAACCCAACTTGTGAAAATGCTTCGCCATGACGATAAATGCGTGGTTTTCATCGTGCGAAGTGCCTTGAACGCGGATAAAAGTGCGCCCTTCAGCGGTCTCGCGAGAATAGATTCGATTGCTTCCTTCAGCTGCAATTGTAGCCATAATTGATGAATTTTGGCGCAAAGGTACAAAAAAATTTGCATAGTCACAAATTTTGTTGTATCTTTGCAGCCGTTTTTGGAAAAATAATCTCGGGGGAAGGATTTACGCGAATTGCAACCCCCTTAAAACAAATGCTAAAATGGCTTATTTATTTACTTCTGAATCGGTGTCGGAAGGACACCCTGACAAGGTCGCAGATCAGATTAGCGACGCAGTTTTAGACAATTTTATTGCACAGGACGCGAACGCGCACGTAGCGTGTGAGACGCTTGTCACAACAGGACAAGTCATCATCGCAGGCGAAGTGACGGCAGCGGGTTATGTGGACGTGCAGGAGGTGGCGCGCGAAACGATTCGCAAGATTGGTTACACCAAGGCGGAGTACAAGTTCGAGGCGGACAGTTGTGGTGTGTTGACGGCTTTGCACGAGCAGAGTCCCGATATTGCGATGGGCGTTGTGCGCAAGACCGAAGCACAAGGCGCTGGCGACCAAGGAATCATGTTCGGCTACGCCACGAACGAGACGGAGAACTATATGCCGCTGACGCTGGATTTGGCGCACACGTTGGTTTATACGTTGGCGAAGATTCGCAAGGCGGGCAAGGAGATGACCTATCTAAGGCCGGACACCAAGAGTCAGGTAACGATGGAATACAGCGATTCCGGCGAACCGCTGCGCATTGATACTATTGTTGTCTCCACGCAGCACGACCCAGATGTAACGCAGGCACAGATTGCGGCGGATATTCGGAATGTTCTTTTGCCAGAAGTGGCACGGCGTGACAAACGGTACGGCGAATTGTTGAAAGGCGATTTCCGGCTGCTGGTGAACCCGACGGGGCAGTTTGTGATTGGCGGTCCTCACGGCGATACGGGTCTCACGGGACGCAAGATTATCGTGGATACCTACGGCGGACGCGGCGCACACGGCGGCGGTGCTTTCTCGGGAAAGGACCCGTCAAAGGTGGACCGTTCGGCAGCGTATATGGCACGCTATATCGCCAAAAACATCGTTGCCGCAGGTCTGGCACGCGAATTGCTGGTGCAGTTGAGCTATGCTATCGGAGTTGCGGAGCCGGTCAGCGTTTATGTAACTGGCGAAGGTCTCAAAGTCCCGCAAAATCAGCTGGTGGACTATATTCGTTCGCATTTCGACCTCACGCCGGCGGGGATAATTGCCGCGTTGAAGCTTAAGGAACCGATTTACGAAGAGACTGCCCGCTATGGGCACGTCGGACGGACGAACGAGGTCGTTACCAAGACCTTCCGTGACGAAAACGGCAAACCGTTCACCCGCGAAGTGGAACTCTTTTCGTGGGAAAAATTAGATAAGGTAGAAGAAATCAAACAGGCATTCGGTGTATGACAAAAGAGATAAAACAATCGATATTAGTAACGGCTATCGTCCTTTTCGCGGTGGTGGCTGACCAAGCGCTCAAACTCTATATCCGCACGCATTTTTTGCTGGGCGAGTCGCGGCCGGTGACTTCGTGGTTTTGGATTTGTTTTGTCGAGAACGACGGAATGGCATTTGGAATAGAGTGGTTCTCCAAGTTCCTGCTCACGCTGTTCCGCATTGCGGCGGTTGGTGTGCTCGGCTGGTATATGCACCGCCTCATTTACATCAACAAAGCCCGTACGTCCTTCCTTACAATGGTTGCCTTGGTGACGGCGGGCGCACTTGGGAATATCATCGACTGCGTCTTTTACGGCAAGATTTTCGGCTATGCCGGCTGGTTCTACGGAAAGGTGGTTGATATGTTGTATTTCCCGCTGATTACTAACTCCGCCGGAGAATGTATCTTCTTTCGTCCGGTGTTTAATCTTGCCGACTCCTGCATAACGGTTTCGGTAATTTTGCTTATTCTCTTCTTCCGAAAGGATTTGGATAGTAGTTTGTCTTCCAAAAATACGGCGAAAAATGACTAAATGGCTAAATAAATGGTCAAATGGTAAATGGCTAAATAGTAAATGGACTATTATAATTTTAATTATAGTAGTCTTTGTTGGTTGCCGTCCAAAGGGCATTCTGACCTCTCGGCAGATGCGGCGTGTGCTGTATGATTTGCACCGCGCGGAGGCGATTCTTCAGGTGGAAGGCTTGTATTACGGGCACGATGAGGAACTGGCGAGATACTATGAGGTGGTCTTGGACAAAAATCATGTCACCAAGGCGGAGTTTGACAGCTCTTTGGTTTGGTACACAGACCATCCGCAACTCTTCAACAAGATTTATCCGAAGGTCCTAACGCGCTGTCAGGAAGAAACCAAGATTTGGCAGGAGTGGGCGCAGCAACAGGAGAATGCCGGCAATATCCCCGCGCGGGATTTGCCATCGATAGAAGATGTGACGCGCCGTCTGCAGCACGGTTGGGATTCGAAGCTCTTTCTCGGCGATACGGTGCTGCACGAACTTCTCTTGCCGCTTCAACTGTCCGATAGTTTGCGTACGGAAGTGGCTACAACCAAAGAAAAACCGGTTGTTGAGGAAGTGGTAGCGGAAACCTCATCATCGTTGGATACGGAACTTGAACAAATGAGGCAAGATTCTCTGACGCCTGAAGAGCGCAAGCGTAAGCATCAAATGGACCGCATCTTCCGGAAGTTTATGCCCGCTGAATAAACGCT
>Ga0310786_10007608_pt1 | contig 14100 bp, 7 predicted proteins | sample AusTroGonzalo_MG_FD_203881 | JGI IMG/M metagenome (GOLD analysis project Ga0310786, IMG submission 203881) | Bovine rumen microbial communities from tropical cattle in Woodstock, Queensland, Australia - Gonzalo_03 (v2) (version 2) | ecosystem: Host-associated > Mammals > Digestive system >... | reverse complement strand
GATTACTGCAAACGTTTCTCGCTGACGTCCGGATGGGTTCCGCCTTCCGGTACGAAGATCTACATTTATCATTCAAGGCAAGACGATACCGTCCCCTATGAAAATTTAGCGAAAATGAAAGCATTTCTCGATGAAGTGGCCCCCGGTTGCTACACGGCGTACGAAGGTGACTACGGCGGACATATCGACGCCATCGTCCGCTTCGTCATCGCTACGATTTCCGTCTGGAGATAGGGTGTAGGGACATATATGAAAAAGCATCCGCCGAATGGCGGATGCTTTTTTGTGGGCTCCTCAAGTAGGACTTGAACCTACGACCCCCTGATTAACAGTCAGGTGCTCTAACCAACTGAGCTATTGAGGAAGGTTGTTCCCGTGTTGGGACTGCAAATGTAGAACTTTTTCACGGGAACGCAAAATTTTTCTTAAAATTTTTGTTTGAAGGCTTTCCAGTCGTAGTAAGGCCAGTTGTCGGTGGCCAGGGGCAGGTGCGCTTCATGGCCGTTGAGCAGCACCTTGAAGAGCACTTTCGGGGATTTCTTCGATTTATAGAACACGAAGTGCAGGTTGGCGCCCATGGGGACGTCCTGCAGACGGCACCAGACGGGGATGTCGTCGGCTTCCGCGACATCATGACCGTAGCCATTCACGTTCAGGCACATCAGCAACGGCAGGAAGGTGTAGTCGTGGCCGAAACGCAGGTCGGCGCCGCGCTGTCCGGCGGCAATGCGCGCGTCGGCCTTCTCGATGAAGTCCTTCACGATCGGCATGTAACCTTCGTGCGTGGGCCAGGCATTCGCATAGAACTGGAAGTCATCGATCTTCCAGAGTGCGATCTGCTCTTCGTGTGTGAAGATGTCGTTGAAATCCAAGTCCGTGTCAAGGCTGTTCATGCCGGCAGCGAAGAAATAGAGGTAAGAGACCAGGCTCCACTGGTCTTTCGCGTCGACCACGGCGTCCGGCGTTTTGAAAAGCCGCGTGAGGATCGCCTTGTAGTCGATGGTCCGTTCGATGTATTCTTCCCAGGTCTCGTCGAAGCTGAGCGGTGTCAGCGGCACTTCCTTGACCCGGAACGGATTGTGGCTGTCGAGCGGCAGGATGGCCGGAAGGTAAATGTAGCCGAAGTTTTCGAAAATGTCGAGCTTGGGGTTCATTCCCTTCAGCCCCAGGCAGAAGGAAGACATGGTCATTACGCAGCGGGTGGAAGTGGATACCCAGGAACGGACGGCCGCTTCACCTTTGAAAACTTCCGGGAAGTTCAGGTACATGCGCTTGGCCAGTTCCTGCTGCTGGTCCCAGCCTTTTCGTGACAGCTCACCCACACGGTAGCGAACCTCGGGGTACAGGCTATCGAAACGGCGCTTGTAGTCCTGCCCGAGGGAGGTGAGGTTGCCCTGGTCGGCGGCAGTGCTCAAGACGGTGCGCAGCCGCTCGTACATGTCGCTCTGCCAGGCGTAGCGTGCGCCGTGACGGCCGTAGTGGCTGATATAAAAGGCTTTGTATCCCTTGGGGGCGGGCGACAGGGCTACGGGCCCTGACGGGCAGAGGTAGTCGGTACCGGCAAGAAACTCCGGATGGGCCTCCAGTTGCATGAGGTAGTCGGGCTGCTGGGCACTGGCCAGGAAGGCGGTGGACAAAAGGAGCAGCCCTGCGATGAGGAAACGTTTGATCATAGTTGTCGGGATGTCGCTTGACGACGGAATTTAAGTATTCGGATAATACAAAGATGATATAATTTTCTCGAAAAAGAAATGATTTGCGCAAATTGTCCCTTTAAATACGCAATTATTACCAATTTTTCCACCAGAACTGTCTAATTTTGTAAAAAAATCGAACCAATGACACTCGGAATCGACATCGGAGGCACAAATGTCAGCCTGGGAATCGTACAGAAAGGTACCATCCGGGAGGCATTTTCCGCGCCTTCCTTCCCCCCGGAGGCAACGATGGAGCAGACGCTCGAAACGTTGTCTGGCTACATCAGCCGCATCATTACTCCTGAAATCCTCAAAATCGGTATCGGCGTTCCTTCCGTCGTGGACATCAAGGAAGGAGTGGTCTACGATACCCAGAACATCCCTTCCTGGAAAGAAGTGCCGCTCAAGGCCTACCTGGAAGACCGCTTCCACGTTCCCGTCGCGGTGAACAACGATGCGAACTGCTATGCACTGGGTATTTATGCGCATTATCCCGTGACATCGCTGCCGGATCTGCTCGTGGCCATTACCCTGGGCACGGGCGTGGGCATGGGCATCGTGGAGGAAGGCCGCCTGTTCTGCGGTGCCAACTGCGGTGCCGGGGAACTGGGAACACTTCCGTACAGGGATTCGGTCCTGGAAGATTATTGCGGAAGGCATTTCTTTGATGCGGCCGGCCGTGACAGCCGGGAGGCGTCCAAGGCCGCCCGTGCCGGAGATCCCGAAGCCCTGGCCCTGTTCGACGAACTGGGCAGGAACCTGGGCGTATTGATGAGCACGGTGCTCTTCGCCTACGACCCGAGCCATATCGCTTTCGGTGGCGGAATCGCCAACAACTATCCCTTGTTCCGTCCGGCGATGGAACGTTACCTCCAAGATCATTTCCCGTACCGGAAGGTCCTGGAGCGACTCAAGATAGACATTTTTACTGACAATAACATTCCGGTCATCGGAGCAGCACTCCTGTAATATGAAAAAGGTATGGATCTTACTTTTCGCGGCGGCCCTGTGCGCCTGCACGCAACAAGCAAAAATGAACAACGGTAGCGTCCTCGCCCTGGGCGAAGGATGGAAATTGAGCCGGACCGGCGGTTCGGAGACAGTCGCGGCAGTCGTGCCCTCCACGGTGGCCGGCTCGCTATATGCTGCGGGCTATTACGGTGACGACCTGTTCACCGGCCGCAACTATGCCAAGGCAGACAAGTCGATCTTTGATGACGAATGGGTCTACCAGGCTGAATTCCTGGCGAAACCGGCCGCGGGGCAACGCTGCGAACTGGTTTTCGACGGCATTGACTACCGGGCTGACATTTTCCTCAACGGTACGCAGATCGCCTCCTCCGACACGACCTTCGGCGTTTTCCTCCGCCGGAGCTACGACGTGGAGAACCTGCTTCGCGGAAACAACCGGCTGGAGGTCAAACTGCGCCGCGCCCGGCCGGGTGACCTGAACATGGGCTTTGTGGACTGGAATCCCCGTCCGCTCGACGAGAGCATGGGCCTGGTCCGTCCGGTATCCCTGCACACCACGGGCGCCGTTTCGATCGAAGACGTGTTCGTGATTCCGGATCTGGAAGTGCCCAAATGTGAAAAGGCGGACCTGGAAGTCCGCGTCAAACTCCGCAACCACGAAGACCATCCGGTAGAAGCGCTCCTGGACCTGAACCTGCAGGATGTGGGCGCGTTCCAGTTTCCGGCCATCCTGCCGGCTGATGCCACGACGACCGTGGTTCTGACGCCCGGAGATGTTTCGGAACTGCACCTCGACCATCCCCGTGTCTGGTGGACCAGTGAACTGGGCTCCCCTGAACTCTACGACATGAACGTTGCCGTGAAATACAAAGGCGCGGTCTCCGACACCCGCAAAGTCCGTTTCGGCGTGCGCAAGATCGAGAGCCGGCTCACGGACAAGAACTACCGCCAGTTTATGCTCAACGGCCGCGACATCCTGATCAAAGGTGCAGGCTGGACCGACGACATCTTCCTGCTCGATACGCCGGAATCCCTGGAACGGCAGGTCAAATATGTCAAGGACATGAACCTGAACTGCATCCGCTTCGAGAACATCTGGGGCAAGGACGATACGGTCTATGACCTGTGTGACCAGGAAGGCCTGCTGGCCCTGGTGGGCTGGAGCTGCCAGTGGGAATGGGAAGACTATTGCGGGCTTCCCGAGACGAGTGGCTATGGCTGCATCAACGATCCGGCCTCGGAAGACCTGGCTGTCGCTTACTTCCGCGACCAGGTAGTACGTCTCCATAACCATCCTTCGGTCTTCGCCTGGATGACCGGCAGCGACCGGATCCCGAATCCGGGCCTGGAAAAACGTTATCTGGAAATCTACGATCAGGAAGACTACCGGCCGTATGTGAATTCGGCGAAGAACCTGTTCAGCACGGTCAGTGGTTGGTCGGGCACCAAGATGGAAGGTCCCTACGACTATGTCGCACCGGATTACTGGTATTTTGATACGAAACATGGCGGCGCCTTCGGTTTCAATACGGAAACGGGCATCGGCGCCAATCTGCCGCAACTCGAGTCGCTGCGCAAGATGATTCCATCCGACAAGCTCTGGCCGCTGTCGGACGACTGGAACTATCACTGCACGGCTTCTTCGTCGGTCATGAACACGACGGATTATCTGCTGGAAACCGTCACGGCACAGTACGGTGCTCCGGAAAATCTGGAAGATTTCGTCCGCAAGGCGCACGCGCTGGACTATGCCGGTACCCGCGCCATGTTCGAGGCCTTCCGCGTCAATATGCCGGAAGCGACCGGCATCGTGCAGTGGATGCTCAATTCCGCCTGGCCTTCGATCTTCTGGCAGTTGTACGACTGGTACGGTGTGCCGACGGCCGCTTACTACGGCACGAAAAAGGCCAGTGAGCCGGAACAGCTGATCTTCAACTACAAAGACCGGAAAGTCTATCTGGTGAACGAATGCATGAACTGCGGAGGCGACATGACGGCCTATGTGCGGGTCTACGATGCGGATTCGCGGGTCATCGGCGAGGATTACAAGAGTGTCATGGCGCGCTACCATTCGTCTGTGCCGGTGTTCGACCTGCGCAAATACGATGGAAAGCCGCATTTCATCGCCTTGATGCTCACGGCGGGAGACGGCAGCGAGGTAGCCAAGAATTTCTACTGTATCGGCGCGAACGATAACGTCTACGATTTCGACAAGTCCACCTGGTATTATACGCCGGTCCGGAAATGGAACGACTTGCGTTTCGCTTTTGCACACAAGGACGCGGATGTGGACATGACGGTTACACCGGTGGAAGACGGATACACCGTGACCCTGGAGAACCGTTCGGACTACATTGTTTTCCAGAATATCCTGAAAGCCCTGGACAAGGACGGAAACCTGGCCGTCCCCGTGTACTGGAGCGACAATTTCTTCCCGCTCCTGCCGCATGAAAAGCGGACCGTCAGCTGCAAGACGGACCAGAAGGACCTGAACTTCATCGTGGAAAACTGACATACTAAACTTAAACTATGAAAAAACTCTTCTTCGTATTATTGGCCGCAAGTTTCTGCACCCTGGTCTCCGCCCAGACGGTGGACCAGGGCAGGGACTTGTCGAAATACGCGGACGACAAGTTCAGCATCGACGACCAGTACCAGGTGGCCGTGCCTTACCAGACGGTGACGGTCTCGCCGGTCAAGGGACGGCGCATCAAGAACGTCATTCTGATGATCGGTGACGGCATGGGACTGGAGCAGGTCAGCGTGGGCTGGGTGCTCAACGGAGGACATCTCAACATGGACAACTGCAAGGTGACCGGCTTTTCCCGCACCTATACAGTGGATTCCCTCATCACGGATTCCTGTGCTGGCGGCAGCGGCCTGGCTACGGGCGTGAAGACACGCTACGGCTACATGGCCTGTGACCCGGACGGCAATCCGGTACCCAGCCTGCTGCATGACGCGCAGCGCAAAGGCAAAAAGACGGGCGTGGCGGTCACCTGCCGCATCAATGATGCGACGCCCATCGACTTCGTGGGCCACAGCATCGACCGGCACGACGAGGCCGGCATCGCTACGCAATATGTCGACAGTGGCGTGGATTTCCTGACGGGCGGTGGCATCCAGTTCTGGCAGAATCGCGAAGACGGCCGCGACCTGGTGCAGGAAATGAAGGACAGGAATTATACATTCGTCGACAATCTCGATGATCTGCATAAAGTGAAGGAGGGGAAGGTCCTGGGCCTGTTCGCGCCCTTGGAAATGGAACCCGCACTGGACCGCGGTCCCGTTCTCGAGGACTGCGCCATGAAGGCCATCGAGCTGCTGGACAACCGGAAAGGCTTCTTCCTGATGATCGAAGGCTCCAGCATCGACGACTGGTGCCACCGGCACAAACTAGGCTACATGGCCGAGGAATTGTTCGACTTCGACCGGACGGTGGGCAAGGTACTCGAATGGGCGGAGAAAGACGGGCATACGCTCGTGATCATTACCGCCGACCATGCGACCGGCGGTCTGACGCTTGTGGGCGGAAGCCTGGAAGACCGCTCGGCCAAGGTCCATTTCTCCACCAAGGGACACAACGGCATCCTGGTGCCGGTCTTTGCCTATGGGCCGCATGCTGAAGAATTCTCGGGCGTGTATGAGAATGCTGAACTGGCTGCCAAAATCCGGCGCCTGATGAAATGACATCATCCATCACATTATAAAACTAAACTTATGAAATGCTTTAAATGTCTCTTTCTTTTGCTGTCGGTTTTCTTCGCATTGAACGTCAATGCGCAGAACATGACCGTGAAAGGAACGATTACGGACGGGAGCAACGGAGACCCGATTCCGTTCGCATCGGTCGTCGTCAAAGGGATGACGATCTGGACTACTTCCGACGCGGAAGGCCGCTATACCATCGAGGCACCGGCTACCGCCGTCTTCACCGTGTCCTGCTTGGGCTACAAGGATGCCGAGGTTGAGGTCAATGGTCGCGCTGCTATCGACATTACGCTGTACCAGGATCTCGACGTGCTCGACGAAGCCGTCGTCATCGGTTACGGTGTGCAGCAGAAAAAACTCCTGACCGGTTCGACCATCCAGGTCAAGGGCGATGATCTGGCCAGGCTCAACACGCCTTCCGCCCTTGGCGCCCTGCAGAGCCAGAGCCCGGGCGTTACCATCACCCAGAACTCCGGACAGCCGGGCCGTGGCTACAAAGTCAACATCCGAGGTATTGGTACGATCGGCGACTCCGAACCGCTGTATGTCATCGACGGTGTGGCCGGTGGTGACATCAACGTGCTCAACCCCAACGACATCGAGTCGGTCGACATCTTGAAGGACGCAGCTTCCGCCGCCATCTACGGTGCGCGTGCCGCCAACGGTGTCGTACTCGTGACCACGAAGCAGGGCAAGGAAGGACGCGTGATTGTTTCCTATGACGGCTTCTATGGCGGCCAGTACATCGCCAAGATGCCCGACATGGTCGACGCACAGGAGTACATGTATCTTTACAACCTGGCCCGCAAGAATTCCGGCATCGCGGAAGTGGACTTCTCTTCCGTGCTTCCTTCCAACCTCTACCAGTCTATCATGAACGGTACCTGGAAAGGTACCAACTGGGTGGAGGAAATGTACAACAAGGGTGCGATGACCCAGAACCACTCCTTGAACGTGGCCGGCGGTACCGCGGACCACAAGTTCTCTATGGGTCTTTCCTATACGGGCCAGGACGGTATCCTCGGCTGGAACAAGATCGAGCCCATGAACGCCAAGTATCGTCGCTATACCTTCCGCATCAACACGGACAATGTGGCGATCAAGCGCGGCAACCTCAATATCCTGAAGTTCGGCGAAACGCTCAACTTCAGCTATGGTGAGAACAGCGGCATCGGCGAGGGTGACATCTACGAGAGCTCCCTCCACGACGCCATCGGCGCCACGCCGCTCCTCCCGGTCTACACCACCGACGCCCAGGGCAACATCACCGGTTTCTACGATGAAGCTGCCCGCGAGGAGTACGGCTGGAACTTCTTCAGCGACTCCAAGCACCCGATCGGTCTGGACTACTACAACCGCGGTCGCAACCTCGAGAAATTCTATGCCCTGCACGCCAGCGTGTTCGCCGAACTGCAGCCCATCAAAAACCTCAAGTTCAAGACACAGTTCGGTTACCGGATGTCCGGCTCTTCGACCCGCAGCTACAAGATGCTCTACCATCTGAACGCTTCGCAGTACAACGACAACGACCAGGTGTCGCAGAAGATGAAGCTCAACAGCCGCTTCACCTGGGAGAACACCGCATCCTACCACTTCACCATCAACGACGATCACGTGTTTGATGCCGTGCTCGGCCAGTCCATCGAGAAATGGGGCTTTGGCGAGAGCGTTTCTGCTTCCGCGATGAACAGCATCTTCCCGAACGACTTCACGCGTGCCTGGCTGTCGAACACCAAGCCGGCCCTGATCAACCAGATCTCGGCTTCCGGTTCCCCGTCTTCGCAGGGCGGCCTGGCCTCCTTCTTCGGCCGTATCAACTACAGCTTCCGTGACAAGTACCTGGTCTCCGCCACGGTACGTGCCGACGGTTCTTCCAACTTCGCCCGCGGTCACCGCTGGGGTGTGTTTCCTTCGGTATCCGCCGGCTGGGTCATCTCCAACGAATCCTTCATGGAGGGCACCCGCGGCTGGCTCGATTTCTTGAAACTCCGCGCCAGCTGGGGCCAGAACGGTAATGCCAGCATTTCCAACTTCCAGTATCTGACCACCATCTCGCTGTCGAGCAGCGCCGGTTACTATTTCGGTGACAAAGCCACCATGTCGACCGGTGCGAAGCCCGATGTGCTCGCCAACCCGGATGTGAGCTGGGAGACCTCCGAGCAGACGGACATCGGTCTCGACGCCCGCTTCCTGAACTCCAGCCTCGGCTTCACCTTCGATGCCTATATCAAGAATACGAAGAACTGGCTCGTCCAGGCCCCGATCGCTTCTGTGTATGGTTTCAACTCACCGTATGTGAATGGCGGTGACGTGCGCAACTCCGGTTTCGAAATGGCTGTCGACTATGGCAAGTATACCGGTGCGTTCACCTATGGCATCAAAGTGAACGCCGCCTACAACAAGAACAAGGTAACGCGTATCGCCAACGCCGAGGGTATCATCCACGGTGAGGACGACGTGCTCAGCCAGGGTACCTCCGAGATGTACCGCGCCCAGGTCGGTTATCCGATCGGCTATTTCTACGGCTACAAGACGGCGGGTGTCTTCCAGAACGCCGCCCAGGTGGCCGCCACGGCAGCCAAGTATGACGACGCCAAGCCTGGTGACCTGATCTGGGTAGATGTCAACGGCGATGGCCAGATCACCGACGATGACCGCACGATGATCGGTGACCCGCACCCCGACTGGACCACCGGTCTGAACTTCTGGATGGCTTGGAAGGGCTTCGACTTCAGCATTACGGGTTACGGTGCATTCGGCCAGCAGATTGCCAAATCCTACCGTTCGTTCTTCGACCGTCCGACCGACAGCTACACCCGCGACCTGATGAACTGCTGGAGCGGTGAAGGAACGTCCAACCGCCTCCCGCTCTGGACGACCTGCTCCGACCGCAACTGGTCGAACATTTCTGATATCTACATCGAGAACGGCGACTTCTTCAAGATTTCCAACGTTACGCTTGGTTACGATTTCAGCCGTATCATCAAGGGCTCCTGGCTCAGCAAGGCCCGTCTCTACATTTCGGCCCAGAACCTCCTGACCATCACCAAATATTCGGGCATGGACCCGGAGATCGGCTACGGTTTCGACGAGGACTGGGTGTCCGGCATCGACCTCGGTTACTATCCGAGCGCCCGTACCTTCCTCGTGGGTGTCAACATTCAATTCTAATGCGTCATGAAAACGATCATCAAATATACTTCGGTCCTTATGCTGCTCACCCTGCTGTTTGCAGGTTGTGAAAAGTTCCTCGATACGGTGAGCTACACCGAGAGCAACACCAGTAACTTTCCCGCTTCGGAGACGGACGCCATGCAGCTCGTGACGGGTATCTACAGCGTGCTCAACCAGGCCGCTTATGAACCCAGCGCCCACTCCTTCATCGCCAACCTGACCATGTCCGACGAATGCTTCGGTGGTGGTGGCCAGGATGACTATGAGATTCAGGCTTATGACCACCTGCTCTATTTTGAACCCAACGCTCAGTTGGATTTCTGGACGCCCTATTACGCCGGCATCGTGCGGGCCAATCTGGCCATCGCCAACCTTGACAAGGTGCAGGACGAAAAGATGCGCAACCAGCTGATGGGCGAGGCTTATTTCCTCCGCTCCTACCTGCTCTTCGACCTGACCCAGCAGTTTGGTGAAGTTCCCCTGGTGAAGTTCGTTCCGAACTCCGTCGACGAGGCTTCCGAGTATCCGGCTCCCGGTACGATCCAGGAGATCTACGGTACGATTGCCGCCGGTTTGAAAGAGGCCATCGCAATCATGCCCAACGATACCTGGAACAATTGCATCTCCGGCCTGCGTCATGCCACCAAGTGGGACGCCGAGGCGCTGCTGGCCCGCGTATACCTGTTCTACACGGGCTTCTACAGCGACAAGAACGGTGAAAACATCACGACCCTGCCGCTCATCGACCTGGAGACCGGTGAAATCATCAACTCCGTCATCGCCAAGGACGAAGTGGTCCGCGGCCTGGAAGACTGCATCGCCAACAGCGGTCACAAGCTGGCCAGCGACTACCGCCTGATGTGGCCCTACATGAACTCGGCCACCAAGAAGGATTACGAATATGCCCAGTCAGTCGAGGGAACCTGGATTACGGACGACAAGAACCCTGAGGAGATGTTCAGCATCTGCTTCTCGAACATCGCCGAGTCTTCGCGCAACCGCAACAAGTTCGACCAGTACCTGGGTGTGCGCAAGCGCAGCAAATATGAGGTCAACGCCTTCCCGTTCAGCCGCGGCTATGGCATGGCCCCCGTCAACCCGGCCGTCTGGGATCAATGGGACAAAGATGAACCGGGTGACATCCGCAAGATGGCTTCCATCTGGAATGTTGACGTGGAGCAGATCGGTGGTCCTTCCAATTATTCCTGGGGCAACGACCAGCAGATGGAAGAGAGCGGCTTCTGGCAGAAGAAATATCAGGCCTACGGTGCCATGGTGAACGGCAAGTTCTTCTATGAGTTCTCCTCCATTCCCGAGTACGGCGGCGCCGGCAGCGACCTCGGCCGCGGCCACTCGCTGCAGAATGTCCAGATCATCCGTTTCGCCGACGTGTTGCTGATGCACTCCGAACTGACGGACGGCAAGGTCATCTACAACGGAAAGAGCGGCATGAACGCCGTCCGCGCCCGCGTCGGCCTGCCCGACAAGGCGTACAGCGTGGATGCCATCCGCATGGAGCGCCAGCACGAGCTCGCTTTCGAGGGCATCCGCTGGAACGACATGCGCCGCTATGGCAAGTCCTACTGCATCAAGGCCCTGGAATCCCAGCTGGGCCAGCCAATCCGCAACAACACCGTGCAACTGGTGATGAAAGACCAGAACACGGGCTACAAGGCCCGCTACGAGGCGACCTGGGGCTTCCGTCCTTTCCCTCAGTCCGAGATCAGCCTTTCGAATGGAGTGCTTACCCAGAACGCCGGCTGGACCGACGCTTCTGCCCAATATACGAACTGGAAATAAGCATTTAGGTTAAAATAAGGTTATTGTCAAGTGGGGGACCGGTCGTCAGGACCGGTCCCTTGTGTTTTCCGGACGTGAAGGATGAAAAATAAATTATGAAGTTTGAAATTATTTACTACCTTTGCAGTCCCTAACGGTTCGCCCGGATGGCGGAATCGGTAGACGCGCTAGTTTCAGGGACTAGTAAACGCAAGTTTGTGCAGGTTCGAGTCCTGTTCCGGGCACAAAAATCCAGCTTAAAGCTGGATTTTTTTGTGCCCGATGGGCACTGTTTTTACAGGGGGCACAGCCCCCTGCGACCCCTCGGCCTCCGGCCGGTTTCACTTGCAAGAGTTAATTCTTCATGTCTGGTTTTGCTGGTTTTGTCTTTTTTTTATTTTTCGCCATTATTTGCATAACTTTGCAAGTTATTCAGCCGGAAGAAAGCCATGGATATCAACCTTTTCTCGAAATGCATCAAAGATCTGATCGTGGAAAACGACCGGGTTGACGTCCCGTATCTGGGCAGTTTCACCGCCGAAATGCTGCCTGCGACTTATTCCGACCACCAGACCACCATTCATCCGCCGTACCGGAAGATGTCGTTCCACAAAGAAGACGTGTCGCTGGAACAGGGCCGTCTCCTGCTGGAAAAAGTGATGAAGGAATCGGATGTGTCGCTGGAACAGGCCGGGGTGGAGCTGGGCTGGTGCCTGAGCCGGCTGAGTTCGGAACTCGAAGGTCACAAAAGCTGCAAGCTACCGGGACTGGGTGTGATGCGGGCCAATGCGCGCAACGAGTTTTTCTTCGTTCCCGATGACCATCTCGATATCTGGCCGGATGGTGTGGGTTTCGAGCCCGTCTCGATCAAGGTATCCGAGAAGGAGCCGGAGCGGGAACTCGTGCCAGAACGGGTCGTGCCTGAGCCGGTTGAAGAACCTGCCCCTGAACCGGAACCCGTTCCTGCAAAGAAACCCGTTTCGTCGATGCCCAGCTGGACTTTCGAGGAAAAGCAGGAACCGCGCCGGCAGGTCAATCCTGTCTTTCTGGTGCTTGCCGTCCTGGCCGGACTCATCGTGCTTTTCATCATTGCTGCCTATCTGTTTACCGATGAGATGTCCCCGATTCTCGACCGGCTGCTGTATACAAAAGAAGAGTTGGAGCTCTTGAGGAGGTAGGATGATCGACCGCGCTACTGTCGAAAAGATTCTGGATGCCGTCAGGATCGAAGAGGTCATCGGCGATTTCGTGTCCCTGCGCAAGCGGGGTGCGAACTATCTCGGCCTGTGCCCTTTCCACCAGGACAAGAATCCCTCGATGAGCGTATCCTCCACCAAAGGCATTTTCAAATGTTTCGCATGCGGCAAGGCCGGCAACGCCGTCACTTTCCTCATGGAGCATGAGCATCTCAGCTATTGGGAGGCGCTGCGTTACCTGGCCAAGAAATATCACATCGAGATCGTCGAGAAAGAGGAGACAGCCGAGGAGATCGCCAACCGCATGCGCTATGAGAGCATGCTGGTGGTGAGCGAGTACGCGCAGAAATTCTATGCCGATGTGCTCTGGAATAGCGAAGTAGGGAAGGCCATCGGCTTGAGCTACTTCCACGAGCGCAAGTTCACCGACGAGACCATCCGGAAGTTCGGCCTGGGTTATGCCGCTTCGCGCCCGCTGACACTCTCTTCCGCTGCGCTGAAGGCCGGTTACAAGAAAGAATATCTCGTGGCTTCGGGCCTCTGCCTCGAACGCGAAGGGACCGGCGAGTTGTACGACCGCTTCTTCGACCGGGTCATGTTCCCGATCCATTCCATCAGCGGCCGCGTCATTGCTTTTGGCGGCCGCACGCTCAAGACCGACAAGAGCGTCGCCAAATATGTCAACAGCCCCCAGAGCGAGATCTACGACAAGAGCCGTTCGCTCTACGGCATCTTCCAGGCCAAGAACAGCATCGCCAAGTCTGATAAATGCATCCTTGTGGAAGGCTATGCCGACGTGATCTCGATGCACCAGGCGGGCGTCACCAACGTGGTGGCTTCGTCGGGTACCTCGCTGACCGTGGAGCAGATCCGCCTGATCAAGCGCTTCACCGACAAGGTCACCATCATCTACGACGGCGATGCGGCCGGCATCAAAGCCGCCCTGCGCGGCATCGACCTGGTGCTGGAGGAGGGCCTGAGCGTGAAGGTGGTGCTGCTGCCGCCCGAAGACGACCCGGACAGTTATGCCAAGAGCCATTCCCTGATCGAGATACAGGAATACATCGAAGAAAACGAAAAGGATTTCATCTCGTTCAAGAGCGAACTGCTCCTGAAAGAGACGGAACGCGACCCGGTCCGCCGCTCGCAGGTCATCCGTGACATCGTGCAGAGCGTGGCCGTTGTGCCCGATCCCATCCTGCGTAACGTGTACGTGGAGATGGTGGCCGAGAAATTCGAGATGAAGCCCGATTCCATCCTGGCCTCGATTGCCGAATTCCGCCGCAAGAAACGCGCGCTGGAGCGCTCTCGCCGCCGCTTTGACGAATCCTCCGCCAACTCTTCCGTCATTCCGGAGCCCGAAGAACTCATCCCCGAAGACCTGCCCGATGCGGACGCTGCAACCCAGTCCGTACAGGTAGACCGATACGCACTGAAAGACGGTTATCTGGCCGTGCCCGAGCGGGAGCTGACCTACTATCTCGTGAAGTTCGGGGAATACCCCATGTACTTCGAGGAAGACATGTACTACGGCGCTGAGCAGCACGAAGAGATGACCGTGTCGCAGTATA
>Ga0310786_10007605_pt1 | contig 14102 bp, 12 predicted proteins | sample AusTroGonzalo_MG_FD_203881 | JGI IMG/M metagenome (GOLD analysis project Ga0310786, IMG submission 203881) | Bovine rumen microbial communities from tropical cattle in Woodstock, Queensland, Australia - Gonzalo_03 (v2) (version 2) | ecosystem: Host-associated > Mammals > Digestive system >... | reverse complement strand
GAGGTACGCGTCCTCGACATTTCTCTCTGAATTTTTTCGTTGAATTTTTCGTTTTATTAATTCTCTATCTTCTGCCACCACCACTTCTGGGGCTGCTTCCATTTCCTCTTACAGATCCACTAGTACTTCTGCTGAACGAACCACTGCTGCGGACAGATCCACCAGTGCTTCGAGCGGGCTCAGCGCCTCTGCTGAAGGAACCACTGCTGCGAGTTGATTCAGTGCCTCTGCTGATAGTGCCAGTGCTGCGAACGGGCTCTGCGCTTCTGCTGAAGGAGCCACTGCTGCGAGCGGGAGCTGTGCGCTCATTGCGGATGTCACGATTGTTGGGTAAGTCTCGACCATTGCGGATGTCTCGACCATTGCGATTGTTGTCTCGACCATTACCAATCTCACGTCCATGACGATTATCATCACGACCAGTCACCTTGGTAGAGCTGCGTCCATGGTTGCCACGATAGTCACCGCGGTCCCAACTGTTACGCATACCAGAGTGCTCCTCGCGTGTTCTGTGCGGACGGAAGTGATCGTGACGACCCTCGTAATAGCTGCGGCCACCATTGTGGCGCCAGCTGTGTCCACCACGATAGGTCAGGTAGAAGTGTGGACGACCAAAGTAGAAGTAGTCACGATGCGGATAGCGGGCATAGATGCCGAAGTGCCAAACACCAGCCTCCCAATAGAGTGGGCGGTAGAAGTAAGTGGCGGCGCGGAACAGATCCCACTGCCAGCTATAGAGGATATAGCTGATATCCAGGTTGCGACGCTCCCAGTAGGTGCCAAACACATCGTTATAACTTGTCACGCCCATCAGATAATCCAGGTTAATCTCATAGGCAGCCTCATATTGTGCATCCGTCAGGTTCAACTCGTAGGCCATCTTGTCGGTCAGAAAGAGCGCCTCTCTGCGAGCCTGCTCGTATGACATGGCGTTAGCCGATACTGCTATCGTCAGCATGGCAACTAGGGTAAACAACATCTTCTTCATAGTCGTATTCTTTAGATGATTCTACATTCTGTTTCTTAATCTCTGCTGCAAAAGTAACGGAAAAAACAAAACGTGCAAAAGGATTTTCCCTAAACCCTCGGGGAAAATCCCTAAACCAAAAAGGATGGCATCTCAAATGATCTTGAGATGCCATCCCGCATAAAGGTATTATCAGTTATTATTATTCTCAGTAATTCATTTGTCGAGCGAGCTGTAGATAGAGTTGTTACTGCGATACTCAGGCACAATCTCCTTCATCTTACCCACCGTTCTCATATCATCAAACTGCTTGCCAATCTGGTAAAGCTCGTCGATATCCTTGCACACCTCGTCGTAGTCATACTCACGTACGGTAGCAATGCGGATCTTCTCGTGGAACGAAGGCTTCGTGGTCTCCTTCTCGTTCAGCACCTCCTCGTAGAGCTTCTCACCAGGACGCAGGCCCGTGAACTTAATCTCCACGTTGGTAGCACCCGACAGGGCAATCATGCGTTTGGCCAGGTCGGCAATCTTCACGGGCTGACCCATGTCGAACACGAAGATCTCGCCACCATTGCCCTTCGTACCAGCCTCCAGCACCAGCTTACATGCCTCAGGAATCAGCATGAAGTAGCGGATGATGTTAGGATCGGTCACCGTGATAGGACCACCATTCTTAATCTGCTCCTTAAACAAGGGAATCACCGAACCATTAGAGCCCAGCACATTGCCGAAGCGTGTGGTCACAAACTGAGTGATACCCTCAATCTTCTTGTCCTTGATAGCCTTGTCCAAGCTCTGTACGTAGATCTCGCAGATACGCTTAGAACATCCCATCACATTGGTGGGGTTCACGGCTTTGTCCGTCGAGATCATCACGAACTTCTTCACCTGATACTTCACGGCCAGGTCGGCAATCACGCGAGTACCAATGATGTTGTTGCGCACACTCTCCGAGGGGTTATCCTCCATCATGGGCACGTGCTTATAGGCAGCAGCGTGGAACACATATTGCGGCTGATAGCGCTTGAAGAGCGACTCCATATAGTCCTTCTCACAGATGTTGGCCACGATGGTGTGAGCCTTGATGTCGGGCCATTGGTTCTGCATCATCAATCGGATGTCGTGCTGAGGCGTCTCAGCAGCATCCACCAATACCAGTTCCGAGGGGTTATAGACAGCAATCTGGCGCACCATCTCACTACCAATACTACCGGCAGAACCCGTAATCATGATACATTTACCTGTCAACTGTTCACCCACCGATTTCATGTCCACCTGAATCTCGTCACGTGGCAGCAGGTCCTCAATACTGATCTCGCGCAGTTGTGGAGCCGACGACATGATGTCCTTCTCGTCCTTCAACTCTTTCTCCTGCTGTGAGATGTACAGGCGGATACCAGCGTTAATCAGTTCCTCCTGGAAACTCTGCTTCTGGCGGAACGCTTTCATGCGCTGAGGCGATACGATGATAGCCTCAATCTTCTCCTTTTTCAGGATGTCAATCAGGTTCTCATCAACATAATACACCTTCTCACCCATCATGATATGGCCATCCATCTTCTTGTCGATAGTGGCAAAACCCTTCAGGTGGAAACGCATAGGCTTCTCGCTGCGGATATGCTTACCAATGGCGATAGCGTCACTCAGCACACCAAAGATAAACGTGCGCTTAGCTCGCTGGTTGGCAAACAGCAGGTCGTGCAGACTCTTCACGGCAATACGCTCAATCCAGATGATGATGGTGGCCATCAGGAACGATGCAAAGATTTGTCTGCAGGTAATCATCTGCAGATCCACTACATCAAAGTGTCTGAACAACGTGTGTGTGGCCATGGACAGAGCCCAGCCCACCATCATGGCAAATCCTGTGCGCTGCAGGTCGATGAACGACGAATAGCGCAGGATGCCCGAGTAGGTTCTGAAGATTCTGAAACCAATGTTATAGAAAACCATGTAGATAAGCGCATTGAGAGCCACCAGCTCCAGGTTCTGGAACGAGCGCTCGTCCCTATTATACAATAGGAACATAAATGCAATAGAACCGAACACAATAGCATTGTCGATCAGCAAGATTCCCCAGATGGGCAGTGCTTTTCTGCTAAAGTACCAGTTTGCGATTTTTCCGATGTATCCCATATTCTATGTTTTCTATAATAATCTTCTCTCTCTAAAAATGGAGGACTAATCAAGTTATGTTACCTAATCCGGCTGCAAAGGTAATCATTTCTTTTGAATAATCTTACAAGAGTATCCAATTTTTTTTACCATGTGCCTAATATTTGTACAAACTCCACGTCTTAGTTCCTTCCGAGAGAATCAGGTTGTCATCGTCCAGATTCTCTATTTTCAGACGGATGTCCGTGAAAGGCTTGAGTTCGAAAGAGTCCTCCACAATACAAGTGTCCTTAGCCAGACTGTTGATAGAGGAACATTGGATAAACAGACTGTCACCCTGGTGCTGGAACTTACCAAATACCTCACCTTTATGGATATAGCGGAACAGAACCACAGAGCCCGAGAAACTGACATATTTTACATCAGACCCACGCATACGCCATTGTCCCAGTAAATCCCCAGCTTCCCTGCCTTCCTGACACGAGAGAGATAAAAAGATAAATAAGAAAAAAAGTATATACTTATAGAATTTATAGAATCTTACCATAATATTTAATTTTAATGTTAAACGTTGAGCAATCACCATAGATGTTGCCCTTGTCGAAGCCATAGGCACCCGAGAACTGCCACGGGCCCATGGTGTAGATACCTTGCAGCATGGCGTCAAACGAGTGATGCTTCTCGGCAAGTGGCAAACTGTAAGTACCCCATCCCTCGCGATACGAGCCCTTGGCCAGATAACTCAGTCGGGGTGTGATTTCACCACTGATACCCATGTGCCAGGCCTTCACGCGGTTGTCGCTAAAAGCCGTAAAGCCATCCTTATTATAAATAGGAGAGGTGAGAAGGGCAATACCAGGTGTCATGCCATAGTGCGAATAACTGTCATAGCGCGTGTGGTTGTAATACTCGTCAGCACCCACCACCACATCTTTTATCTGACTGCGAATAGGCTCCGGATAGTCGCCACCGTCAAAGTGCAGCGGTCCACATTGGTTGGTAGTCTGGAAATACTCCACCACAGCCTTTCTCACATATTGCACCCCAGCAGTTCTGTTGTCGTATTGCAAGCCCCAGGTACCATCACAGCCATTACTCTTGCGCATGCCCGAGCCATCCTCAAAAGGATCGTCCAGATATACTTGCAGTAAGTGGTTCTTGTTGATGTTCCATCCTAATTGTACGGTCATCTCTCCCAGGTGGTTACCAAATATCCAGTCCTCATGCGCATCATCCTGATAATAGTTCTTGTCGCCCAGCGGCAGAATCACATCCAGGAAAGCCTTCAAACTCGTATCCTTGTTTTTCGTTCTCAGGTTGTTCTTCTCGTCGTGATACATAATCGTGCCACCAAACTGCACCACATGCTCAATGCCACCCACAAAGAAGAAACGCTTGTTGGGGTTCGTCCTGAAATAGAAATGCTTCTGGTGATACAGGATATCCGATGCATATCCCCTGTTGATGTCAGGCTGTTCATAGTATCTGGTCTTTCGATAGTCGCCATCCAAGAATTTACCATAGCCACCGTCGAAGTTCACCTCCAACCAACCATTGGTGAAAGGCACTGTCCAGTAGCCATTTGTACCTATGTGAACCTGAGGAATCGGTTTGGCGTTCGTGCCCTTGGCAAACGAGCCAATCGACAAGTCCTCATCACGAATCACAGGCTTCAGCTCACGCGCACCAGCCTCCAGGAAGAAGTCCTTCCACGACAGGTTCGCGTAGCACTGCTGCAAGTAAGCCTTATGGTCAGCATGCACCGAACCAATCACATCCACAGCACCCGAGAGCGTCCAGTCCTTTCCCAACGCACGTGTGATGTTCACGGCACCCCGCGTATAACCCGTGTTGGCCCTGGTGCCCAGTACGTGATGACGGTTGGTCACCAATTGGTAGGCTGTATAATCACCAGTGCCAACAGCCACCTCTGTTGTTAAGTCATACGAGACGTGCGTTTTCACGGAGTCCTGTGCATGCAAAGTCATGGCGCACAGCACACAGGCAATAGTCAAGGAAATAGGCTTGTTATTCATAGACTCACATTTATATTTTCTTTCCAAAAGCAATCTTGGTGAACGTTTTGAAGATGATGCTCAGGTCCAGTTCCCACGACTGGTGTTCCATGTAATAGAGGTCGAGCTCCAGTCTTCTCAGCATCTTCTCCATCGTGTCGGTATAGCCATTATAGAGTGTGGCATACGAAGTGATGCCTGGACGCATCTGATAGAGTTCCACATAGCGGGGGTCATGCTCCATAATCTGGTCGATGAAGTATTTACGTTCAGGGCGATAGCCAATAAACGACATGTCACCTATCAGTACGTTCCACAATTGTGGCAACTCGTCCAGGTGATGTGATCTCAGGAACTTTCCAAACTTCGTCAGGCGTTGGTCGTTTGGCTCAGCCAACTGCGGAATACCATCCAATTCGTTGTTCACAATCATCGTGCGGAACTTATAGATATAAAATGGTTTCCCGTTCTTGCCAATACGTTCCTGCTTAAAGATAACAGGTCCCTCGCAACTCAGTTTGATACCCAGGAAAATAATCAGATATAAGGGCGAGAAGATTAAAAGCCCTATGATAGAGAATGAAATGTCGAACAAACGTTTTGCCATGGTTACTGCTGACATGAAATATAAACCTTTTGTCCCTTACTCTCAATCACTTTGTTGATTCCGAAGTTCACCAAAATCCAGATGACGATGTTTGAAGCAACTATATAACCCATTCTCACATTGAAGATGTGCCATAGCGTCAGGTTCATCAGGATGAAGCACAGCGTGAGTGCCAGGATGAATATCAGCGCACAATGCTGTCCCAGTCCTGTCCTCATCAGCTTATGGTGAATATGGTTCTTGTCGGCCTTGAACACGTGCGCCTTATGCTTTAGTCTCACCAGCGACACACGCACCACATCAAACGAAGGCACGATGAGCAACGTGTAGGCCAGCATCATCGACTCCAGGTTGAAGTGCTTCACGTGAGGGTTATCCATCGAAAACTTCACGAACAGGAAGCCCAGGATGAAGCCCAGCGTCAAACTGCCCGAATCGCCCATGAAAATCTTTCTGTTCTTCTCCTGACTGCCAAAGATGTTGTAATACAAGAAAGGCACCAGGATGCCAATCAGTCCTGCAATCAGAATACTATAAACGATGATGCCCTCGTTCAGGAAACAAATCATAAAGCCCGTCAGCGCCACAAACGAAACCCCAGCCGACAGACCATCAATACCATCAATCAGGTTAACGGCATTACAGATGAACACGATGATAAACACCGTGAGCACACTGCCCACACCGGCAGAAATCTCATGAATCCCCATGAACCCATAAAGGTTGTTGATGTATAAGCCCGAGAGTGGCAACACAGAAGCAGCGATAACCTGTATCGAGAATTTTGTTCTGGCCCCCAGTCCCACGATGTCGTCAACGATGCCAACACCATAAATCAGCAGCAGACTGAAGAAGAACGCCACCGACCATAGGCTGAAGGTCACCTGCTGATTATTTCCCTCATGATTATAAACAACGATAGCAACGATGGTTGCTAAGAGCATACTTGGCATAAAACTGATTCCTCCCAGTCTGGGAACAGCACTTTTATGTATCTTTCTACTGTTGGGTAAATCGTATAAGCCTTTCTGCTTGCAGAAGTTTAAAGTCAACGGGATGAATGCTAATCCGCAGAGCGCACTGGCAAAGAATGCAATGAGAAGATAGAGGGTATAATTTTCAATCATAAAGTTTCTTTTACTATATAACCGAAAAAACGCTCATATATTGCATTCTCAGACTAAAAAAAACGATTATTTTTTTGTTATTAATTGCACGTAAATCTCCATGTGCTTTTTCACCACTTGGACAACTGAGAATTCCTCCTCAGCTTTTTTTCTGCCTTGCAGTCCCATTTCCTTTCTTAGCTGCGGGTTGTTGATGAGCGTGATGAGCTTGTCAGCCAGCGACTTAGCATCTTTCGGCATAATCAGAAAGCCATTCTTGCCATCATCCACAGTGTCCTTGCAACCGATGGAGAAAGTCGTCACAATGGGTCTTCCAATGGCACAAGCCTCGATGAGCGAGCGCGGCACACCCTCCCTGTAATAACTGGGCAAAACCACAATATGCGAGGCCATCAGCAGTTCCATGATGTCATTGCGATGCCCCAGCCACTGGATATAACTGCCATCACACCATTGTCTCAGTTCCTCCTCCTGAATACCCTCAGGGTTGTTCGACAAACAGCCACAGAGCAGGAACTGCACCTTTCCCTCCATCTCGCTGCGCAGCATCTCGGCAGCCTCAATGAGTGTGCAGATACCTTTCTCCTTCACCATGCGAGCCGTCAGGATAACCTTGATGGGTTGCGTATCCGGTTCAGGCGTATACACAAACTTTGTCAGGTCCACACCCGAGCCTTTGATGAATTCACACTGCTCCATCTTCGCAATGCCATGCTTCACGAACAGTTCACGGTCCTCACTGTTCTGGAAAATCTGTTTCACGTTTTCTCTGTTACTGGAAAAGCGCATCACGCTCATCACGCCCCTTGTCATCAGCCCAAAGTGCTCGCCCGAAAACAGCACCCCCAGTCCACTCACAGCATTCACCACCCCCTTGATGCGTGTCAGTCGAGCAGCCAGTCCACCCCAGAGGATGTTCTTGATGCCCACATGATGCACAATGTCCGGGCGATCCTTCCTGTATAATTTCAGTAAGAAACGGAATGTCTTCAGTTCCTCAAAGATGTTACTGCCAGTAGGGTTGATGGGCAGTTCAATCATGGGAAGTCCCAGGTCCAGCACCTCCTGTTTCCTGCCAGTGTCCTTACAGACAATGCACACCTCATACCCGTTCTTTACGGCCTCGATGGCAATGTCCTTGCGGTGCGATAAGAAGAAGCGGTCCTCGTTCACCACCATATAAAGTTTCGTAGGACTCTGCACCATCTTCATCCAAAACGTCTTATTACCCTCAAACGAATAGTGCTGGTCGTAATGAGCCTTCGCTTTCTCACACCTTTTTATATAACTGTCCCAGTCCTTTGCTAGGTCCATGATAGCCTCCTTCCATGAGAAGGTTGTGTTGCCTTCCTGAATAAGATGGCCCACCTCCTTGGTCACCACCTCCTTGTTGAATCCAACCTGCGAGGCCACAACGGGCATGCTGGCAGAAAGATATTGAATCAGCTTAAAAGCCCCTTTACCTCGGGTGAAGGGCGTGTCAGGTAGTGGCATCAATCCGATGTGAGCTTCACCCAACTCCTCCTTAGCCTTCTCCCTGTCCCATGGAATGTTCACAATCTCCAGGTCTTCCGATACCATCTCCAGCGGTTTGTTGCACACCACATGCAGACAGAGCCTCTTGCCCCATTCCTTCCGGATGGCGCGAGCAGTCACCTCCAAATCACTGATGATAGCACTCAGATACGCCAATCCATTGGCAGTGGCCACCCAAACCAACCTGATTTCCTGCTCAAACAAAGCCTTTCTGCGTGCCAGGATCATGGCAGCATCAAGTGTCAGCATATCCCCATCCGTGGTAGGGAGCAGTGTCACCTTCTCCTGATAGCATGGCTCAACCAATGACATCAAAAAGCTGTTCGTCACCACAATCTTATGACTCGTTCGTGCCATGAAGTTGAAGTCAGCCTTCGAGATGGTCCTTGTCTCGAGCATGTTATCGTCAAAGTCCCATATCAGTTGGTTCCTCCTGCTTAGAATTTTGATGAGGCAACGATGCAGCAAAGGCAAGTGGTGAGGCACCACCACCTTCGATATAATCACCGTTCCCCCATGGAGTGTCATCACATCGTGAAACAAAGAAACCAGTGTTCTCACCACATAGAAGAGATACAGGAACACCTTCATCAATAGCTTTCCCTTTTTGCTCCTACTGTGCCACCATGTATAGACACAGTCGGGCAGAGCCGAGTGCAGTCTGGCACCACTGTCATGGAAATATTGCGTCAACCTGTAGTAGCTTGACGGTGTGAGGTGAGCGTTCTGAAGGTATATGGATACTTGTTTCATGCTTTATACTTTTCCGATGAGAATTCTAATCATTAAGAAAAACTGATCTGTGGCCCGGGTCATCCTGATGCCTTTGGGTGCGTGAGGCAGTCCCAAGAGCCACGAGAGTCTGAGCCACCAATGCTGTCTGTAGGTTGCCACAAACGAGATGAGCTTTCTGTCGTCCACAGAGAGCAGTGTGTCGTAGGCCTTCAATAGTTCCTGAGCCTCAATCTCCCTGAAGTGTTGCGTCTTGAGAGTCTTGAACGACTTCATTTTACTGTGAAGACGCTGGATGAACGTTGATTTCGCTCCGATTTCGTTATTCCGGTGCTGTCTGTACAGTATGTATGGCTGCGGGTCATAGATAATCTTTCCCAGAAACATACACGAGTGAAACAGCCACAGGTCGTGCAGGTGCAATCGCTGGACGTCATACGATGTAGCCACTTGCAGTAACGCCCTGTTGAACACCATGGTGCATCCTGTGGCAAAGCTCTCAACCAGTGATTTCGCCTTATTCGTCGTCTCAGGCAGTCCCTGGCGTTTCAGTCCCAGCGTGTGCAACTCTGCATCCGTGTATGTCAGGTTCGAACAGTACAGACAAGGTCCCTCCTCCTGAGCCTGTTCCAGTTGCGCTACAGCCTTGCTCACCTTGTCTTCCAGCCAATAATCATCCTGGTCGCAGAAAGCAAAGTAAGCATAGTCCTCCAGATGTGCCTTCGCATATTGCAGCAAGAGCCAGAAACTCCTGGCACACCCCACGTTATCACCTTCAATCACCGTGATGCGCCCAGATTTCTGTTCATAGTCATGTAAGATACTCCGTGTTGCGTCGGTAGAGCAGTCATCTCGCACAACAATATCCAAGGCCTGATATGACTGACCGAGCAGACTGTCCAGCTGTTCAGCAATATATCTCTCTCCCTGATACGACGACAAGAGAACCAGTACACGTTTAATGTCTTTTTCCTGCATATGCATTAATAGCGCCCCAGTTTGATGCGCTTTTTATATTTCAGTTTAAATTTGATATATTTGATGATGGAGCCATACCCCAGTGATGCCAGCATTGCATAGTAGTTGCGGTTACTCCTGATTACCTTGGTTAGATGCCTCAAACGGTAAGTCCAGTTCACGGCCTTTGCTTCCGTATCACCCGAACCCAGACAGTTGTTCCCATGTTGCCTATACAGCACTAGTTTCTGGTTGATGCCATGAATCAGTCCCCCCTCCTTCAGAGTACACAGACAAACCCAGCAGTCGTGCATAATAGCCTTTTGGGCACCATATCTGCAACAGTCCTTTGCAAGTCTGTTAAACAGCATTGTACTGCCTGTGACATTGGCTGTGTGGCCTCCAAAATCATCAAAGGTCCTGAGGTACTGCGGATAGACACCCGTATGTAGCCACATCGACTCATACGTCACCTTCAGATGCTCGTCAACGATGCACAAGTCCGAGAACACCACAATACCCTTCCCCTGCAGAGAGGCCTCTAACGCTTGCATCTCTTTCAGCGAAATTTCCACCTTTTCAGATACCCATACATCATCCTGGTCGCAAAACATATAATAGGGTGCATCCACCCGTTCCATCATGCTGAGGAAGTTGCGGCAGGCGCCCCCCTGAGACGCATAGTCCAGCAAAGAAATCTGCTGGGGGAAACGGCCGGCATAGTCCTTGAGGATATCCATGGTTGCATCTGTTGACCCATCATCATGGACATACAAGTGCCAGTCATGATACGTCTGCACCATGATCGAGTCCAGTTGCTCCCTGAGAAACCTTTCCCCGTTATAGGTAGCCATCAAGATGGCAATCGTTTGCTCCTTCATATCCTTCAGATGGGCGTTCTTAGTCCCTCAATCGTTCCTTTAATCAGCATCTTAATGCGGTTCCATTTATCCTCCTCGTCCAGGACGATGAGAACTAGTCGGCGCAAGTAATAGCGCTTGATGATCATCCATTTCTCCTGAAAGGTCAGCCAGTCGTGATGCTTCCTGAGGCAAATCATATGACTTCGAGCCATCGAGTAGGTGCGTTGTGCGTTGTGGTTACTCGTCTTCAGGTGCAAATGTTTCGAGAATGTAGGTGCCCCAATCGTATGACTAAGTATGGCGTCCGCCAGTTTCACAATGCGATAACCCTTCTTCTGAATCCTGATGGCCATATCGTGGTCCAGCGCATCCAGAGGCATCAGTTCGTCAGCCCCTCCAATGTCCTGAAGAACCTTGATGGGAATCACCGTGCCCGAGTTGATGAACAGACGAAGCACCTCCACTGGTTCAGCAGGTTTCGGTTGACCGGCAAAATAAGGCGTAAACACCCATTCGTGTCCCATGCGCCAGTGTTCCTCAATCATTCTTTTGTAGTCAGCAAAGTTCTGCCACTCACTGTCCTGGTCCATAATCAGCAGCATGTCGAATCCATTCTCCTGTGCATGGCGCCAGGCAAAGTTCACTGCTGATGCAATGCATCTGTTCTCTCCATTTCCCTGCCAAACAATTCTGTCAGCATCATCAGTCAGGATTGCCATCACCTGTTCCTTCACCTTGTCCTTCAGGGGCGAGTTGTCCCAGATGATGAGCTGGTCCAAGTACTCCAGATAACGTTTGATGTTATCCGTAGCCACCTGTATATTCGGATGATAGAGCGTTACAAGTCCCAGAAACTTCATATTCTTCATGTTGGCCTCTCCTTATTTTATTCTCCACCAGCCAGTGGCCCTGCCTTTCAGAATTTTGTTAAACTGCAGCATGTTCACCACAATACTCGGTGCAATGCAGAAACACATCACACCCATGAAACACAGAATGTTGTGTGTCTCTCTGCTCACCAGCCATGCCAGAGGAATGAACACCACCGTCATCACGGTCATATAGAGTTGCAGTCTCAATGCTCCTACACCATTCAGGAAGTAAGAGTATCTCAGACTCAGCACCATCAGGAAAATGTAGAGCGCCATCATGGCAGTCATGCCCATAGGCACCTCACAACGGTCACCAATCCAGATGTCGTAGACCCATGGCGAGATGATGACCATCACCACCAGCAGACCTAAGATCATCATCGTCATCCAGTTCATCCTTCTGCTCGAGCGCCTAATCCAGTCCATGTCCCCCCGTTCATAAGCATCCGTTGTGGCATTCCAGAAAGGCATGCAAATCACCGTAAAGGCAATCATCACAATACTCACATAGCGATAGGCAATCTGATAAGGTGTCACCATCTCGGGTGTGAAGAAGCGTGATATCAGGATGTTGGCCGTGGCAAACTGAATCAGAGCTGCCACCTGTAGCCAGAAGAACTTTACGCCAAGGTTGCCCAGTTCCATGGCAGCCCTCATCTTCACCCATTTCAGCGAAGGTCTGAGCATGGGAAACTGCTTGAAGAACGTATAGGGATAGGCCATCAGATAAACCAGCAGTGGTGCAGCCGTGTTAGCAATGACGATGGCCGTGAACGAAGCTTGGTCGGTGTAGTAGAGTAGGGCAGTGAGGATCAACGCCACGGTCTGTCCCAGTGCTAACAGCAAGTTGCTTACAGCCGGCAGTTGCATGCCCATATACACATTACCAATGAACTTCAGCACAAACGTCATGCATACCAAAGTCACTGCAGCCGTCAGAGCCGTACGCAGTTCCGGAATCAACTCCGAATCCACGTTGAGCATGCCATACACATCCCCATAGGCAATCAATGCCCACAGAATCAGGAGCAGCGGAACCACGATACAGATGAGCATAGCCAGTGTAGAACTCACAATCTGTCGCGCCTCCTCGTATTGCTGATGCGCCATGTGGATGGCCAACTTGTTTCTGAGTCCGTTGCCCAAACCAATATCCATCTGGTCAATCCACACCAGGATGCTGCTGATGGTGAGCCACACGCCATTCTTATACGAGCCAAGACACGTCAGGGTGAGAGGCACCATCCATAGCACAATGAAAGCAGACCACCCCTTCACCACGAATGAGGCAGCCACATTGCTTATCAGGAGTTTAGATCTTTTGGTGTCTCTCTTATTATCCATATCCCTTTTGTTATTCAATGTTTCGAATGCTCTTATCCTCCACCTTCAGCATCGTAGCCTCCTGGTGCGCAATGGGACGGAACTCCACGTTTGCATCCTCGTTCAGCACACAGGTGTAGGGGTAGAAGAACTCATAAAAATACGTGTTGGTCATTTTGTAGTGTCCCGTATATAAGTCCAGCACAAAGAACAAACTACCCGCCAAGGTGGCCAGTCGGATGATGAGGTGCTCCTTCACACGGAACAGCAAGAAGATAAAGTCGGCAAAGGCAATGAAATACAGGATATACGCATAGTTGTAGAAACGCATAAATCCAGGGATGGCACTGGCAAAGATGGCCAGCATACACATATAAGCCGTGAACCGCTCCTTACATCTCTTCAGCTCCTCAGAAGGCTCAAACTGCACCGACGTATACATGATGACAAACGGGAATACCAAATATCTGGCAGCATGACGGATGAATCCAAATACCGAAGTTGCCTGCAGCGAGTAGTACATCACCTTGGTCGACATAGCTTCAGAGCCACCCAGAACAGCCAGTATCAGTCGTCCCAGAATCACATCACTGATGAGCCACACCATAGCAGCCGCCAGAAACGCGTAGAGCAGTGTCTTCCATGATATTTTGATGAAAGCGAAAGGAAAGAGGATGGCGATGGCAGCCGAGAGGTGGAACATCAGCGCCATGAGCAGCATCACGAAGAACACCCATCTCTTTCCGTCCATCCAGAACTTCATGCCCACCAATACCAAGGCCAGCGCAAAACCCTCACGCATCACCTCCGTATTGAAAATAAAATATTGCAATGATAGGAAGTAGATCAGCAGAAAAATAAAATACCGGTGTGTGTATTTCATCACGAAATAGCACACAGCGATATTAATAGCCATACTTTCCAGAAACTGTACGGCATAGAACGAGTCAAACACCGTTTTGCACACCATGTTCAGAATAGTCCA
>Ga0310786_10007604_pt1 | contig 14104 bp, 12 predicted proteins | sample AusTroGonzalo_MG_FD_203881 | JGI IMG/M metagenome (GOLD analysis project Ga0310786, IMG submission 203881) | Bovine rumen microbial communities from tropical cattle in Woodstock, Queensland, Australia - Gonzalo_03 (v2) (version 2) | ecosystem: Host-associated > Mammals > Digestive system >... | reverse complement strand
CAATATAGGAAATTCTCATCCGGGCCCATATTTTTATCATTTCTATTATACTGAAAACCAAGTTCCAACTGAAAAGATTTGATCACTTCTGCAGTACTGTCATTGCTACAATTATCAGAGACGATAATTTCCAATTCATCTAAGACTGATTTATCAACTGATGATAATCTTTTTAATTGTTCACCAATGCATTCAGCTCTATTGTATGTTGGAAAACAAATAGATAGGATTTTTTGTTTCATTTTATTCTTTTATTTATCCTTGAGTATAGCTTGCCTCTTACCATTTCCCTCATTCCAGGGGTCATACCCCAATAATAAATAACGATTATAGATGTCAATACACTTACTGAACCTACCACAAGGAATCTCGCCCAACCAGTCTCCATGTGAAGTGTAATATAATATGGAATAGCAAACATTATCAAAGCACCAACTATTACATTCAGATAAACTTCTTTTAAAACCCTTGTTATTGATATTCCCGAATATTTATGTGCAAAATATAAGTCCGTGATATTCTTCCATAAATATAATACTGCACTGGCTATATAAACACTTACGGGTGAATAACCTGTTTTCAAAAGAAAAAAAGATACAAAAAAAATAGAAATTAAAGGAACAACTGTAACAATCGATGGCCATTTCATTTTACCAGACGCATGAATTAACATACCGAAAGGATAATCCAAGGGTGATTCTGCGGTCTGTAACAATAATAATTGAACAAAGATAGCAGTATACTCAGGATATTCTCCAAGCCATAACTTTAATAAGAAATCGGTTTCCAAAAAAATTGGGATAGCAATTAACAATAATAGATACTCTGCTATCCTAGCATTATTGATTACCAATTTGTATAATGATTCCCATTCTTCCCCTGCAAATTGTTTAATGATTTGCGGATTAACGGCCACTTGAAAATTATTAACGAATTGAGTAACTATATTATTTACAGAAATAGATAAACCACGAGCCGCATTGACCACTGTGCCGCAAAAGATATTTAATAAGATATTAATTCCCTGACCCGTAAAAAATGACAAGCTACCTCCGAACAAATTCCAGCCTGTATAATTAATTATTTCCTTGGATAGTTGTCTGTCTTGAATGATACGGAATGTACATTCTGCAAAATGCTTGCGACAATAATGATTGTAAATAAGAACAGAGGTGAAATTAACAGCAAATACGAAAAAACCATATGCAATCAGTTTGTCTAGACATATCCACTGTATCAAATAAACAATTAATAGTTTCATTACAGCATCATAAATACTCATATACGCATACATATTCATACGTTCATGAGCTATCAAGCAAGACTGAAATGGTATCTGAACAAGATTAACAAGAAAAGCTATAACCGAAAACTGATATATCCAAACAGCGGCTGTTAAACGTCCGTCAGGGATATTTATAAACTTGTATAGGAACCAAAATCCAACTGTTTCAGCCAATATCAAAACAATTGCGGCCAACTTCACATGCAAACCAAGAGCAATAGAAAAAGTCCTTTTTAGTTTTGAGGGATCATTATCTCCTATTGCATATGATAAGAACCTCTGAGTTCCTATTGTAAGGGCAGAACTAAATAACGTAAAAAGAGTGAGAACTCCACCAACCACATTATAAAGCCCATAATCCGATGCGCCTAAAACTTGAAGAACGACTCTTGATGTATATAGACCTATTGCCATTGTTACAATCATTCTGAAATACAGAAAGATTGAATTCTTTGCAATACGCCTATTAACTTGTTGCTTGTCAATCATTATTCTAAAGATAATATCCCCTAAACTAAGAGGATGGTTTATATAGATAGTCCACTCATAAGGCTCTGGTCACTCCAAAAATAATCCCATTCTCCAAAACGTCCAATAGTTTCAATATTCACAGATGAAAGCCAATTGCGAACCACATTTCTCGAGATGAAGATTGGCTCGGAGAAAACCACATTTGCATATTTTTCGAATCCAATGTGAGTAAAAAGAATGTCTTCTTCTTTCAGGACCCCTTTCTCTATGAATTTATTAACGGTTCCATTAATTAATTCATCATTCGTATACTCCCCCTCTTTACAAGAAACTTCAAATTGGAGACTACTGCAACCCTCTGGAGCATTATCAGCACTCTTAAGAGATGGAGAATATACTCTTGAAGCGAGTATATCTTCATCATAAATATACCACCAAAGGTAAGGTGGAATACACTTACTTTTTAACCCTACAGAAACATGGTAGCCAGATGTATATTCAAGTTGTTTTGCCGCATTCAATACATATGCCGGAGCATTACACATTTGTACCAACTCAGGTAATGGCAAACTTGATATTAATCTATCATAGCGGGCATTTTCCCCATTACTAAAAGTCACTAATTTTTCCCGTGTATCTATTCTGATTACTTCCATATTATACTTAATATCTGCCACTTCTTCTAATTTTTTAAGATATGAGATATACCCTCCTTTTTGGGGGTATCTCATCTCTTTGGCATAGTAAGTAATAGGAGTGTCCGGCGAATTACACCCATCAATTACTTCTTCAACAGATGGCTGATAAACACGTGAACCCACCCATTCAGTTCGTAATTCGAAGGCATTTTTTCTCCAATATTTCTTCGTATAAACCATTGGAAAATGTTCAGCGAAATAATCTCCGAATTGCAATCGAAGCCAATCTTCATAGTTCTTAATAATACGACCATCAACAGATGGGCGCTTTAGGAAATCATTAATAATCAGACGTTTTTCATCCTCAGGCAGAGGATACAAGTTATTTTGAGCAGGATGCTTAATCCATAAACCATTATAGAAATTAAAAGGATTAGGTATATGGCGATATATATTAGGACACGACTCGTTGAAAATCTTATTTACTTCATCAATAGTAGAAAAACTAAGATGGACAAATCTATCAAACCGAAATCCATTAATAGTAAAACTGGCGCATAATCCACCGTAGATATCACTCTTTTCAACAATCACACTCGACTCACCTCGATTATGCAATGCATATGAAGCGCCAAGGCCTGCGATTCCAGCACCTAAAATAAGATTCTTTGTCCTTATCACGTTAATCAAAGATTTAAATAATATTTCTAATTCTTATTTGTCACCCAACTCTAAAAAAAAGGATATTCCTTTTTCAATACCAACTTCTGCTTTCCATCCTGGCACCGGTGTTCCCTTCCAAGGCACCATAACCTCTCTATCTCTATATGGCCTTCCACCCCACTCAATATTGAGTTTTCTTCCAGATACTTCACAGAACAACTGAGCCAGTTCCTTAAGAGGAATCTGCCTGCCAGATGTAAGAACATATTCATCTTCAAGCTCAGTATCACTTGACAGCAACTCTGCCAATTGTGTAAAGCCAGCAATAATATCTGTGATATAGATAAGATCTATTTTCTGTTCGCCAGGGGACATCTTCAGCACTTCACCACTCTCAGAATAATCTTTGAAGAGTTTAAAGAGCTTCTTTCGGGTATCATTGGGGCCATAAGTATCACACAGTTTCAATGTGCAGAAACGGATGCCAAAAACATCACTGTAATACTTGGCCATATCAATGAAAGCCTGTTTAGTTGCAGCATACAGGTTTACAGGGTTATAGGCAGTTCCCTTCACATTATAGTTCTGCCAGATACTACCTGTGTTAAGAAACCATTTCACACATCCAGCAAGCGAAGCAGCTTCAAGCACTGCTGTTCCGAAATATACATTAGAGGATACCAAATCCTTCACCTGTTCAGGTGTATGTACTGTAAGATAATGAGATGCCAGATGAATGATACCTTTTATCTCATTAGCCTTGATGTAATCAGCCAAGTGTAGAATATCATCGGTCATCACAATGCCGGGCAATCCCAACTTCTCAGGATCTCCTTCAAACTGACCAAGAATATATAACTCGTGCTTCTTTCTTAGCTCACGCGTAAGATTGGTTCCAATAAAACCAGTAGCACCTGTAACTAATATCTTCATAATCAAAATGGTGAATTAAACTCTTTCAATGATTCAAATGTCAAATCGCGTCCGGAACGGACAGGATTCTCGACACCCCAGTCAAATCCTATAGACAAGGCATCCACACCACAGTCATGCTCTTTAGAGTAGCATGATGTTTGAGCATAGTTAACAATGGAGCCATCTTCCAAAGATACAAAGCCATGGGCAAAGCCTTTCGGGATGTATAGATATTGTCCTTTCTGGTCATCCAGTTCAATGGAGAAACACTTTCCATAAGTTGATGAATTCTTTCGTATATCTACAACCACATCCTTAATGTACCCTCTACTTACGTAAACTACTTTTGTATGATCAAAGGGTGGCAATTGGAAGTGCATTCCACGGACCACATTCTTGTTGTTTACAGAATAGTAAAACTCCTTGAAATCGCAATCCAAACCATTCTCTTTGAAGAAATCAAAGTTGAACAACTTTTGGAAGCCTCCCCTATTATCCTGGAAGTTCACTGTCTGGAGTACAAACAGTCCCTCAAATGGTGTCTTGATAATCTCCATTACTGCAAGAATTTCTGGATTTCGTCAATACAGATGCTGTACACATCCTCTTTCTTGTATCGCTTATACCAGTCGGAAGTAAGGATAGCGCAATTCTTTGCATCAAGTCTCGGTTTCCAACCCAAACGAGTCTTAGCCTTGGTGATGTCTAGCATCAAAAGGTTTGCCTCATGGAGCGCATTAGGATCTGAGACATCCTTCAACTCTCCATAACCAAAGTTCTCAATCATGGCTGTTGCCACTTCCCAAACAGTCAGTACACTCTCCTGCTCGGGTCCAAAATTCCATCCCTCGCAATACTCTGTAGGATGCTCCCACATCTTCTGTGCAAGCAGCATATAGCCGCTAAGAGGTTCCAAGACGTGTTCCCAAGGACGGACTGCCTTCGGACTACGAATCTCTATGGGCTTACCAGCCTCCAAGGCACGGATGCAATCAGGAATGATGCGGTCTTTTGCCCAATCACCACCACCAATCACGTTACCGGCACGCACACTAGCAAGGCTCACATGATGTTTCTTTCCGTAATCATCAGGATTGAAGAAACTCCTGCGCCAGCTCTGGATAGCAATCTCGCAAGCACCTTTTGATGAGCTGTAAGGATCGTAACCGCCAAACGGATCATCCTCTTTATAGCCTCTCATCTGCTCCTTGTTATCGTAACACTTGTCAGTGGTTATCATCACACCAACCTTCACGCTTTCCGTTGCACGGATGGCCTCCATGATGTTGATGGTTCCCATCACATTGGTTTGGTAGGTATCAACGGGAATCTCATAACTGAGACGGACCAGAGGCTGCGCTGCAAGATGGAAGACAATTTCCGGCTGGTATTCAGCAAAGATTTCTTTCATCTTTTCTCCATCACGGATGTCAGCACGAATATCAGCCTTAATCTTATTGCCTATTCCACTGAGAACGAAGTTATCTTTCTCGGAATATGGTTCAAGACCCACGCCTACCACCTCTGCACCCAACTCGTGAAGCCAGATGCTGAGCCAAGAACCCTTGAAACCTGTGTGACCGGTTACAAGGACCCTCTTGCTTTTGTAGAAATTATTGAAAACGTCAATGTTCATATTACTTGGCATGTGATTTACAGAAATCAGAAATGCACTTAATCATCCACTGGTTCATCTCCTTGGTCATGCCGGGGAACACACCAATCCAGAAGCCATTGGTCATCACAAAGTCGGTATTCTTCAGTTCACCAACAATGCGATAGCCCTCACCTGTCTGACGCATCTCGTCAAAGCAAGGATGCTTGGTCAGGTTGCCGGCAAAGAGGTTACGGGTCTGGATCTTATTCTGTTCCAGATAGCCTGTCAATTCATTACGGGTAAAGCCAGCATCTTCCTTTACAGCAATCAAGAAGCCAAACCAGCTGGGGTTGCTATTTGCTTCTGCCACGGGAAGAATCAGTCCTGGAACGTCCTTCAAACCATCATACAACATCTGATAGTTTGCACGACGAGCTGCAACAATCTGATCCAGTTTATCCAACTGAGCGCAACCAACAGCAGCCTGCATATCAGTAATCTTTAGGTTAAAGCCAAAGTGGCTGTAAACATACTTGTGATCATAGCCCTGAGGAAGTTCACCAAACTGACCGGTGAAACGCATGCGACAAGTGTTGTCCACACCAGAAGCACACCAGCAGTCACGCCCCCAGTCACGGAAAGAGAGTGTAATCTTGTTAAGCAAAGGATCATTGGTGTAAACAGCACCACCTTCGCCCATGGTCATGTGGTGAGGAGGATAGAAGCTGCTGGTACCAATGTGACCCCAAGTACCAGTCTTTTTTGTAACGCCATCAATGATATATTCTGAGCCCAGAGCATCACAGTTGTCCTCAATGAGCCAGAGGTTGTGCTTCTCACAGAAAGCAAGCACAGCCTTCAGGTTAAAAGGATTACCCAGTGAGTGAGCCATCATCACAGCCTTAGTCTTGGGGCTGTAAGCAGCCTCCAACTGATTGACATCAATATCAAATCCAGGCAGAGCGACATCCACAAACACAGGGATAGCTCCATACTGAATGATGGGAGTTACGGTTGTGGGGAATCCTGCAGCAACAGTGATCACCTCATCACCCTTCTTGATTCGACGATCACCCAGTTTATGACTGGTGAGCGTGTAGAATGCTAACAGGTTTGCACTAGAACCTGAATTAGTTACTGCACAAAACTTCACGCCCAACCAATCAGCCAAACGACGCTCAAACTTATGCGTCCAAGGACCTTGGGTGAGCCAGAAATCCAGCGAAGAGTCCACAAGGTTTACCATTTCCTCGTCATTGAAGAAGCGGCCACCGTAGTGAACAAATGACTTACCCGGTTCAAACTCCTTCTTCTGGGCATGAACCTCTTTGTAATACTCTCGCGTCAGCTCAAGGATCTGAGCCTTAAGTTCTTCTTTTCTAGACATATATATTACTCTTTTTCAAATATTCCCCGTCACCTTCCTTGCTTCAATATTAGGGATTTGCCTATCCCAACGTTTCCATGGAGCTTTATCTTCTGCTAACATTTTTTCAAGCATATTCTTCTCTCGAATATTGTCCATACATTGCCAAAAACCTTCATGAATGTAAGACATCAATTCGCCCTGACCCGCCAGCATCTCCAAAGGTTTGCGTTCAAAGATACAATTATCTCCATCAAGTAAGTCAAATACTGCAGGTTCAAGGACCATGTAACCAGCATTAATGGGAGCGCCATCGTTGGCATTTTTTTCACGAAAAGCCTTAACTGCATTGTCTCCTCCAATATCTAGGACACCTTTTTCTTGTTTCATTTTTACAGCAGTAAGGGTGGCTTTCTTTCCATGACTCTTATGGAACTCTACAAGCTTGTTAATATCCACATCACACACGCCATCACCATAGGTCATCATGAAGGTTTCATTGCCAACATACTCCTGCACGCGTTTGATACGGCCACCGGTCATGGTGTTGTAGCCGGTATCAACCACTGTAACTTTCCAAGGCTCCAGATTGCTATGATGAACGGTCATTTCATTCTTTCCATCACGGAAATCAAATGAGATATCACTGTTGTGAATGAAGTAGTTTGCAAACCACTCCTTGATATACTCTTGTTTGTATCCGGCACAAATAATAAATTCATTTTGCCCATAATAGGCGTATTCCTTCATAATGTGCCAAAGGATGGGCATTCCACCTATCTCAATCATTGGTTTAGGCTTAAAAACAGATTCCTCAGAAATACGGGAACCGAAACCACCGGCTAAAAGTACTACTTTCATATTGTTGGAATTATATTATAAATTCGTTATACAATGTCTTAGTGAACCTGTCCAATAAGGCACCTTTATTCCAAAAATCTCCTTAATCTTGGTTTTGTCAAGAACTGAAAATGCCGGTCTCTTAACAGGGCTTGGAAATTCACACCATAGTCAGATCCATCACCCAGCAAGCGTTTGAAACCCGGTAGGTCATAAGGTGTAGAAATGATAAGGATATCCTTAATACCAGCGAGCATAAGCACACTAATAGGATAAGAACCATTGGTTTATCATAGATGGGCAGCAATTGCTTGCTCACACCCTTTGTTATTGGATAGAGGCGAGTGCCACTACCGCCTGCTAATACAATTTCCTTTCAAAAATTGAGATTTGTTTTGTTCTGGCAGGCAGTATCGAACTGCAAACTATCGTTCCACCTGTGCTGCCAGAAATCCTTATCGCTTAGATGTGATAAACACCCTCCAGCGGGCAAATGTTGTGGCAATCAAGGATGACTTTACCCTTCAGTTTGTCCCAATTCTGCTTGATGTGGTCGTGCTTCACCATGATAACCACCATATTGACTTCATCAAGGAACTGGTCGAAGTCCAGAATCTGATTCTTAACAATCTCCTTCTGAGTGAAGAAGGGATCAAAAGTCTTCAGTGGACGAGCCAAGTGGCGTTCCTGAATGTCGAGCATCTGCAATGTAGGACTCTCACGAATGTCATCCACATTCTCCTTATAGGTCAAGCCATAGAGACCAACCTTACGGTTATCCGTAATGTTGTGCTCTTCCATAATCTCGTGGATGCGCTCGAGCACAAACACGGGCTGGTAGTCGTTGGTCTTCATACTCTCATCGATCACCTTGGCAAGCTGAGGGTAGTCACCAACCAAGAACCAAGGGTCAACAGAGATGCAGTGGCCACCAACGCCAGGACCGGGCTGAAGGATGTTCACGCGGGGATGCATATTGCAGATCTTGATGATTTCATATACATCCATATTGTCATGACGGCAGATACGAGAAAGCTCGTTGGCAAAGGCAATGTTCACAGCACGGTAAGTATTCTCCACCACCTTGGTCATTTCTGCGGTACGGATGTCGGTCACAACGATTTCTCCCTGACAGAAAGAAGCATAATAGCTCTTTACCTTCTCACCAATCTCTTTGCTGTCAGCACCAATAGTACGGTTGTTATGCAGGAGTTCGTAAACCATGTTGCCAGGAATGATACGCTCTGGAGCATGAACAAGGTTGATGTCCTCACCTATCTTGAAGCCGTTAGCCTCAATCACGGGACGCACGAACTTGTCAATGGTGCCGGGGCTAACAGTTGATTCCACAACTACGGTTGCGCCTTTGGGGCAAACCTTCATTACTTCCTTGACAGCAGCTACTACATAGCAGGCGTCTACTTTCTTGCTGAACTTATCGTAAGGAGTAGGAACAGACACAATGTACATGTCTGTTTTCTGATACTCGGTGGTGAACTTGATACCAGCCTTAACAGCAGCTGCAAAAAGCTCGTCAAGGCCATCCTCTTTAAAGGTCGTCTTACCTGCATTAAGAGTAGCAACAAGTTCCTTGTTGTAGTCTGTACCTATGACTTCGACACCGTGAGAAGCCATCATCAAGGCTGTGGGCAGTCCAATGTAACCCAGTCCAATTACGTTAATCATTTGTATATTGCTTATTATATTATCTTCAATCCATTCATTGCGGCTTTGCCGCTTATCTAACTCACAGCCGGATGCCAGCTTGCCTGGCATTGGGCTGTACCTCTTTTTAGCGGAAGGCACAAATGGCAGCTTGCTGACATTTGTGCCTGAAGCGTTGGCCTCATCGGCCATCGGCTTTGTTAAAATGTTGACCTTCTGTCGACATTGCTCACGCTCGGGATAGTCGAAGCGAGCTTCACTCTCCCCTCGCTTAATCGCAATGTTAAATTGTTAAATGTTAAACGAGTTTACTTTACAATGCCTTTTTCAAGGTATTCAGCCAAATTGGTTCGAACCTTCATAGCAGCGCCTTCTGAGGCGACTTTTGCTATGTCGTGTTCGACCATCAATTTGACTAACTGCTCAAACGAAGTTTTCGCGGGGTTCCAGCCCAGCTTGGCCTTGGCCTTGGTGGGGTCGCCCCAGAGGTTGACCACATCGGTCGGGCGGTAGAAATCTTCGCTCACGGCCACCACGGTCTTGCCAATCAATTTCTCAGGACCTTTCACGACGATACCTTTCTCATCCAGGCCCTTGCCTTCGAACTTGAGCTCAATTCCTGCATGGCGGAAAGCAAGATCCGTGAAATCGCGCACGCTGTGCTGCACACCGGTAGCGATCACAAAGTCTTCCGGTTTGTCATTCTGCAGGATCAGCCACATACACTCTACATAGTCCTTGGCATAACCCCAGTCACGCATCGAGTCCATATTGCCCAAATAGAGACAATCCTGCAGGCCCTGGCTGATACGGGCGGCGGCGAGGGTAATCTTGCGGGTGACGAAAGTCTCGCCACGGCGCTCGCTCTCGTGGTTGAACAGGATGCCGCTGCAGCAGAACATGTTGTAAGCCTCGCGATACTCTTTCACGATCCAGAAGCCATAGAGCTTGGCCACTGCGTAGGGAGAGTACGGGTGGAAGGGTGTATTCTCATTCTGCGGTACTTCTTCCACCTTGCCATAGAGCTCGGAGGTACTGGCCTGGTAGATGCGGCAGGTTTTCTCCAGATGGCAGGCACGCACAGCCTCCAGCACAAGGAGGACGCCCGTTGCATCCACATCGGCCGTAAACTCAGGAGAGTCGAAGCTTACCTGCACGTGGCTCTGGGCGGCCAGGTTGTAAATCTCGTCCGGTTTTACTTTATCCACCACCTTCACAATAGACATGGAGTCACCCAGGTCTGCGTAGTGAAGATGGAAGTGGGGTTTGCCCTCCAGGTGCGCAATCCGCTCACGGAAGTCCACGCTGCTGCGGCGAATAATACCGTGCACTTCATATCCTTTCTCCAGCAAGAACTCACTCAGGTAGGATCCATCCTGTCCGGTGACGCCGGTTATCAATGCTATTTTCATATGTTGTTCGTTTGCTAATTATCGTTCTGCACGCATGGGGTTATGGAGGAAGTCTTCATAAGCGAGTTTGATACCCTCTTCCAGTTCGGTCTTGTAGGTCCAGCCCAGATTGGTTGCCTTGCTCACATCCAGAAGCTTGCGCGGCGTGCCGTTCGGCCGGGTGGTGTCCCATTCGATGCGGCCTTTGTAGCCAATCACTTTGGCAACCAACTCGGTGAGTTGTTTGATGGTCAGCTCCTTGCCAGTGCCAGCGTTGACGGTTTCGTTGCCGCTGTAGTTGTTCATCAAGAATACGCAGAGGTTGGCGAGGTCGTCCACATAGAGGAATTCACGCAGCGGGCTGCCGTCGCCCCAGCAGGTGACGCTTTCCAGTCCAGCCTCTTTGGCCTCATGAAATCTTCTAATCAAAGCGGGAAGAACGTGGCTATGCTCCGGATGATAGTTGTCGTTGGGGCCATAGAGGTTGGTGGGCATCACGGAGATGTAATCCGTGCCGTACTGGCGGTTCAAGAACTCGCAGTATTTCAGACCACTGATTTTCGCGAGGGCGTATGCTTCGTTGGTCTTCTCCAGTTCGCCCGTCAGCAAGCAACTTTCCTTCATCGGCTGCGGGGCCATGCGGGGGTAGATGCAGCTACTGCCCAAGAATTCGAGCTTCTTGCACCCATTCTTCCAGGCCGCGTGAATCACATTCATCTCCAGGATCATGTTGTCATACATGAAGTCCGCCAGAGCTGATTGGTTGGCCACGATGCCACCGACCTTTGCTGCGGCGAGGAACACGTATTCCGGTTTCTCCTTCTCGAAGAAGTCGTTCACCGCCTGCTGATTGCAGAGATCCAGCTCCTTGTGGGTCCGGGTGATGATGTTGTTGTAGCCCTGCCGCTGCAGCTCCCGCACGATGGCGGAGCCCACCATTCCGCGGTGTCCGGCTACGTATATTATACTTGTTTTTTCCATAATCTATTATTCTGTAGGTCCAGTATATTCTTTAATTCTGCTACTCGATTTTTCGTTGGCATCATCTCCGCGCGAGGGAACAATTCTTCTTTGCGCCGATGTCGGCTTCATTCCTTTAGAGATCCTCTCCTCTCGCCTTCAATCCCTCATACTCTTCTTTCGTTATTGCTATAAATTTACTGCCCGAAGTAAACATTAGCCCTGTTTGAGAGTTCACATTTGCCAATGCAACATTCACGATACTGCCTCTTGAATCATTCATCTTTTCCGTAGCACCTTTAGGCGCGACTAGGAGGTCATCAAGAATTCGCCAAGTCTCATCATCAATAATTATCGCGATCACAGATAGCTCTTCACTAATGAAAGTGTCGGTGGTAAGAACGAGGCATTGCTTTCCTTGTCTAACCTCTATTCTTGCCTTAGGGGAGACCTCCTGTTTGGCATCTTGAACATTGTTCTGCGCCATCATCGGGGAAAAAATGGCGGAGAACAATAAAGCCAAAGTGAATAATACTTTCTTCATACTGCTATTGTTAGTGTTATTTTAGTTTTGCTCGTAGTATTAAAAAACGTGCATCTATTAAGGCCTCTATCTCGCATTGTCAATAAAAGCCTCCAGAACACGCGCTGTCCCATGTATCGGAATGACATCATAATCTGCGATTGTGGCTGGGATTAACGTGCTATTCCCCTCACATCTAACAATCTCATCCCCCGTACTACGCACATAAATCTTACAATCTCCCGCCATACACATCACGATAATAAAACTATCATACTTCATCATATCCCGATGCATCGGTTTCGTCAGGTCAATCACCCGAACACTGAAGTGTGGGGTATCCATAATCTGTAAAGCCTGATCAGATGTTTTTGAATACTCTGTGCGATAGTTCTCTTCTACATGATAGTCGAGCGCCCCTGCCGCAAGTTCGGTATGTAGCTCACGCGGTTTTCCGTCTAAGCCGGGACGGTTATAGTCAAAGATGCGATAGGTCAAGTCGGATGTCTGCTGTACTTCTGCCAGCATTATACCGCCACCAATGGAATGAACGCGGCCTGCCGGGAGATAAAAGACATCGCCGGGTTTTACCTGATGGTCTGCCAGGACTTCGACAATCGTTCCGTCTGCAACCCTTTGCCGGTATTCTTCGGGCGTTATCTGTTTCTTGAAACCCGCATAGATTCGTGCCCCCTCATCTGCCTTAATGATATACCACATCTCGGACTTACCCTTCTTTCCATGCTCACGCATGGCCATTTCGTCATTCGGGTGCACCTGAATGCTCAGATCCTGCTTGGCATCAATGAACTTCACCAATAGTGGAAGTTGTCCCTCATATTTCGCGTTAATCGCTTCCCCCAGAATCTTAGCAGGATCCTTTTCTATCACTGAGATCAGGTCTTCTCCCGCATAAGCACCGTTTGCAATCACGCTAATACTTGACGGTACGGCACTCACTTCCCAGCTCTCGCCTATCGGCTCTTCTGAGGGCTCTAATCCCTTGTAGGGTCTGAGTTGGTTTCCTCCCCAGACCGTTACGTGGAAGTTTGGTTTAAAAAGAAAAGGGTATAGTTGCATTTAAATAATCTAAAATAGACGGGACGCCTGTTGCTCACGTTTAGGTTGTTGCGCCGGATGCGGGTTAGGATTGCTCCCTGCCCCTTTGGTTTTGTCGTTAGCCTTATCGATTCCTATTTATCTGCTGCAGAATAGAATCCTTGTATATACTATCGAGAAGATATCGTCAGTTACAAGTATCACCGAGGGTATTGTGTTGATGATAGTGTCCCTCGTTTTATCCCTTCATTGATTCCCCAGGGCAACGGATGAGGCTTGGCGAGGCAGGAGCCGCCTTACGATGAAGTGCTTGTGGGAGTAGTATTAGTACCCCCGAGTTTGAACCTATTAATCAGCGCAGATGGAATCTCACGTCCGAACAATGGGTCACTTTTTTCCCTCTCCACTCCGGCAACACAAAAGTTTTATAAATAATATAACCGGTATAATATCAGTTATACATAATGCGTAAGTATCCTCTCAAGAGTTTTTCCATTCCCTGCCCATCAATAGGTTGGGCGGCAAAAAGCTCTTTTATTTGTGCAGAAACACTTGAAGTATCTTCCACTTACTATACACTAAATGGTTGTCCCCAAGACTAGGATTCCGAACATCCCAACCACGACTCCAAATTAAACGTCTTAATCAACGGCACTATTAATTACCCTAAAGTGATTTATCTTTTCAAGTTCTGTTGCCGACATCGGGGGAAGAGGATATGATTCCCATGT
>Ga0310786_10007602_pt1 | contig 14104 bp, 15 predicted proteins | sample AusTroGonzalo_MG_FD_203881 | JGI IMG/M metagenome (GOLD analysis project Ga0310786, IMG submission 203881) | Bovine rumen microbial communities from tropical cattle in Woodstock, Queensland, Australia - Gonzalo_03 (v2) (version 2) | ecosystem: Host-associated > Mammals > Digestive system >... | reverse complement strand
ATGAAGAAGGAGATATGTATGCTGCTGCTGGAAATCTTTTAGCATCTCAACAAGGTGAAGGAGAGACACAAGGTGTATCAGACTTTGTAAAGAATTATCAAATCCTTCATAGTTATAGAGACATTACTTCATCATTAGAAGAAGAAGCTGCTATAAACCAGATTGAAGATTCTTTTGCAACAAACGATAATACTAGAATTAATAATGATAACTTAAAGTTTGTATCAGATCTTGAAGATGGTATGACAAAAGCAAACATACTTCAAACAAAGCTAGAAGAATTAAGAGAATATGCTAATAATGGTTCACAATGGAAAAGACTTAAAGATGTTGTACCAGATTGGGTAGGAAGATTAGTAGCTGGACAAGCTATGTGGGATGTTTTAAAACAGCCTGCTGTAGAAGACTTCCTAGTAGATGTTGCTACACCTGTTGCAGTCCAAGCAGCTATGTCATCTAGCCAAACAGAGGAATCTAAAAAAGCTCCAAAGATTTCTTATGTTGCTGTAAGAGAAGCTCAAGAAAAAGAAATAGCTGAGAAAGCTGCTTCATTAACACCTGAAGAATTCTCAGAGTATCTTGATGGTATTGTAGCAAATGTTAAACAATTTCATCCAACTTACATCAAGAACTTTGTTAATGATTTAGAATCTGGTGTAGATAAATCAATGGACTTGTTCGGTACTCTAGAGATATCTGGAGCTGCTAGAGCTCTATATAAATTTGGTGGAAACTCTGCAGCAAAAGTTGCTAAAGCTACAGGAAATAATGTAAAGGCTACTCAAATAGTTAAGCAAGCTGTTGAAGATGGAACAGATAAAGTAACAATTCTTGAAGATGCTGTTACCTCTACTGCTACTCAACCTTTTCAGAATAATCCTTATAGAGCAATGAGCAATCAGATAAAAGATCAATTAGCAGATACGTTAGCAGATCCTGAAGCTATGGAAATTATTAGTAAATATAGAGAAGCTGGAGAATTGACTGGTGAAGAGCTAGCAGTTGCTAAGGAAATTGTTAAAGAAGATATTAAAAGTATGCTAAAAGGTACATCAACTGATCTTTTAGATACAATGGCAATTGATATAGAACGTACAGAAACTGGTGCATATAATGCAAAAGTTCTTATAGGAACTGGCATGGATGGAAAAGCTGCCATGGATGTAACAGGTGTAACAAAACTTGCTGATAGAATGGGATTACAACCAGGTGAATGGAATATCACCAACGTTGATGGCTCTGGTCTATATCTACAAGTTGTTAAACCTTTATCAGAACATCAATTAACTCGCATTGGAGCTGAAGGTGATAACATCAGTGACTTCTCTGCAATGGGTTTACAAAGATATTTTGCAGGTTCTACTAAACAATCTGTTAAAGCACATCAATATGCTACAGCTTCAGAAAGACTTGAGTCTGGTATGAGAGCAGAGATGTTAAAAGAAGCTGCTGCAGTTTTAAAACCATTATCTAAAGATGAGAAGAAGATGATGGCATCAATTTTTGAAAACATGCAGAAAGCTAATGAAGGTTATGGAAGATGGCTGACAGAAGAAGAAGTTGAAAGTTTACCAGATAAAGTTTCAAGAGCTTATAAAACATTTAAAAAGCATAGTGATATTGATTACATTACTCACAACGATATTGTATACAATAAGTTAAGTGGTGAAGGATGGAAATTGATTGATAACAAAGTAGCTAAAGAAGTTCCTTTAAAAGCAATTACGAGAAAAGACTTTGATAAGATTATTGTAGATGGTGCAGATACCTACGATGAATTTAAAACAAAGTTAAGCGATGGAACTCATAAACTTATAGCAATTAATAGAAGGTCTATATTAGATAGTGATTTGAATTACACTCATAAATTAGTTTCATCTTCGACATTTGATCCACAACCTTTGCCAAGATTTATTACAAACTATGCAGCAGGTGGAAGAAGAGCTTACACACAAGGTACTGCAATGGTTAAAGTTGGTAACACGTTTGAGAAAGCTGGAAAAATATTTAATAGTTTCCCAAGAACTTTAAGAGCAGGTACTAACTCTTTACATTTGAAACAGTATGCTGATGAAGTAAATCACGCAATAGAAACAGCAAAGATGGTTCAAGAAGGATTAATAGATCCTGTAAGAGCACAGCAGTTAATTACAGAAGCTAACTACAAGTTTTTAAATGTTCATAACTGGGATGATTTAAAAGCACTTGTGAAGTCTTCTGATAATCCTGATGGCATCTTAGATCTTAGAAGTAAGGCACAAGTATTAGAAGATGGTCAGAAGTATGTCTACGACAATGGTTTTGAAAACTTTGCAGATACTATGGAAAACTTAGATGATTCTTTACAAGAACTTATAGATGTTCGTGCAGAATTTGGAAGAAGACGTGGAAGAATTCTAGATGGTATTAATGGTGGTGAAGCAAAACTTGCAAGTATTGATAAAATTTGGGAAGATACTATCACAAGAGCTTCATACAATAATGCTATGTCTGATTTAAATAGATGGTATGAAAGACAATTTGCCGCAAACTTTCAAAAGTTTGTAGAGAATGGTTCAACTATGAAGCCTTCACAACTTATTAACGGAAAGCTTATGCCATTTGAACAAGTCCCTACAGAACTTAGAAAAGAATATAGAGCTGCATTAGCAATGCAACAACGTTACGAAAGATTGCGTAATACTCCTACAGCTTATGATAAGTATATGGACAGAGTGTTAAAGACTTGTGCAAGAAAGTTAGATAACGTACCGTTCGTTGGAAGAAATTTAAAAAGATTTGTAGAGAGTGCTGAGCCTGCAGCAGCTGCAAGAGCCCTACACTTTAACTATACAATGGGCTGGTTCAACTCTGCACAGTTCTGGAAGCAAGCTTTAGGTATTGTTAACACTGCTGGAATACATCCTATAAGAACAGCTCAAGGAGTGTTAGCATATATACCAATTCGTTTAGGATACTACGCTCAAGAGTCTGGTAAGACTGGTGTATTGAAACATTTAGCAGAGTTCTTTACAAGGGCTACTGGTGTAAGTAAACAAGACTACTACGATTTCTTACAGTATATGAACAAAGCTGCGTCTACTCATTCAATGGGATTAAGACAGGAAATGTCAGCAAGACATGCAAGATCTGTAGCCTACAATAATCTTAAAAGGTTCCAATATATTGGCTTTGAAGAAGGTACAAACGCTAATTTGATTGTATCAGACTTTGTAGCATTTATGGAAAATAAAGGTAAAAGTTTTAGAGAGATTGCTGCGTATGCTGATGACATGTATCTCAATATGACTAGAGCATCTGAATCTGCCTTTCAACATGGTGGTGCAGTACCTACACAATTGTTAGCACAATGGACAACTTATCCTCTTCGTCTTATTGAAGCAATGGGTAACAAACGTTTAACAAAGACTCAAAGACTTGGTATACTTGCATCAAATATGTTAATGTTTGGTACAGCTGGTACACTTGGAACAAAGATGTCAGAAGTAAATGCTTATAGATTCTTGAAAGATGAAGCAGGAATGCCTAGTGAAGTAGCTGGTACAATTACAACAGGAATATTCAGAGAAGCATTGAAGACTGCTGGATACGATGTAGATGAAGGTTTGTCTCTTGGTGAGTGGATTGGTAAAGAGCTGTCTTTCTTTGATACAGATGGAGAAGACTTTATGATATCTAACTTAATACCTTCATCATCTGCTTATGGACATGTAGCAAGTACTTTATATGTTATATCAAAACTTATAAATCCTGATACAAACAATTTTGACATCGTTGATTTTGCACAAATGGTATCAAGAGAAAGAGGTCTTCCTACAGGTATGAGAAAAGCTGCACAAGCTTATTTAGCAGCAGAGACTCACAAAATTACAAATACTAAAGGAAAGATTGTTAAAGAGAATGCAAACATTAAAGATGCTGTAGCAGTATTAACAGGATTTACACCTGCAGAAAGCACATTCTCAACATACATTTATGAGATGATAAAAGACGAAACAACATTCATGAACAATTGTTATGAAGATTATGTAAAGCCGTATCAAGATGCTTACAATTCTTACAACAACGATATTGAAGGGCGTTTAGATGATCCTCAAAAAGCTCAAGAGGAATTAGATAGACGTAAAGAAGCAATGAATAAAGCTTATGCAGCAGCTTTACAGATGTTGCAGAATCGTAATGTTGGTGATAGAATTATAAAAGATTTCAAAAAGAAAGTTATCGAAGGATATAGAGCTGAAAGAGTAGAAGTTACATCTGAAAAAGCTGGTTATAAATACAATCCAAATCTAATGAGAAGTGTTAAAGAACAAGTTTTAAAAATTAATAAGGGAGAGCAATAATGCCTAACTATACACCACAAGTTAATTATAACGTTCCAGTAGTACAGCCTGTTGAATGGCATGAAGTAAAGAGACCTAATATAAATGTTCAACCAATTGATTTAAGGGGTTTCTTTAAAGGCCTTGCAATAAGTGCTGCATCAAAAGAAAAGGACGAAGCTGATAAAGCCTATAACGATGGCTTAAACAAGTATGCAATGAGACTCAATCGTATTGCTGAAGGTCAACGGCAAGGTGTCTACAAACAATCAGATGCTGAAAGATTAACAAGACAGCTAGATGACGAGTACTTAGCAGGTGGCTGGAAAGCAGCAGACTTGTATAAAATTCGTGACCATTTTGATGGAGGTGTTAGAAAACTTGAAGAGTCTCGTCAAAAGAAATTGATGGACGCTGATACAGATTTCAGACTTAAACAAGTAGATAACTTCCGTGAAGCATATCCAGCATATCGTGATAAGGATCGTGATGTCATTGAAGGAAAGCTTGATGAACTTTCAAAGATGGATGAAGACTTTAAATACTATTCAGATATGTTAGCTGCTGGTGCAACTGAAAAAGAAATTCAATATGCTGCAGCAAAACGTGGTGATACTGCTGTTGATTTAGCTAGAGCAAATGCTGAATTAATTCTAGAACAGATGATATCAGATCCTCAGTTCAATCCTTCTCAAATGTCACAGGCTACTGTTGATACACTTCGTCATAATCTAACTCTAGGTCTTCAACAAAAAGGGATGAATTATACAGATGCTACAGCTTTTGCAACTAGAGCAATTAATAATATGGGTGTTCAACAATATGTTAATGACATTAAAGCAGATGCTGATAATAACACAGAATTTGTAAAGAAGATGAATGATAACATGGTTGAATCAGGTCGCGCTCAGTTGTTATCATTGCCAAATATGCCTTTAGTAATGAACATCAGAAATGAAGCACTTATGAGTGAGATCCTTACAAAGGCTGGTAACCCTATTGAAGGTCTTGGCAAACAAATAGCAGAAGCTTCAGAGAATCCTGACGTATTTGTATCAGGTTATAGAACACAAGGTGCAGCTTCTGTAAATGATTCTGAAGTATTCTCACAAGTATACTCTGCAAATGTTAAAGACCGTTTATATCCTGTTCGTAAACTTGCTCATCAGGCTTTAGTAACTTCTAAGACATTGGCAGATACTGTAAGAAATCCTTTCGATTTATCTGGTGAAGACTTAGAAGTAAATCAAAAAAACAATTTAAGTGCTCTTGATATCCTTAAAAGTCCTGATGCAGTAGCACAGAGAGCTAAAGCAGAATCTTATAATGATCCTAATTTACAAAGTACTTTCAAAGCTACAGATGCAAATATTAATAAGCTTGAAGGAAATTCTATTGCATATGATTTAATCAAATCTGGAAACAATCCTAAAGCTCTTTTAAACAGCCTACAGGCATCAAGAATGAGAGTAGATGATGAGGGGTACCTGAGAATGACTGAAGGCACTACAGGAGTCTTACAAGGACTTGGAGACCTATTAGCATCTAACGAGACTGGTAATCAAGTTAATGACTTGAATAAAGCTTTAGAGAAGTATACACCAGAACAAAGAAAAGCTGTATTAAATCTTGCATCTAATGGAGAAATAAAACCTTTAAAAGCTGGTGAAACTGTATGGGATACCACCAATAAATCTATTAAAGAACAGGCTGCTGAGTTAGCTAATAAAGGTGGACAGATGTTGATGGAGTTGTTATCATTTAGTAGCAATGATGCTAACGCATCTGAACCAGCATTCTCTCAAGGCGTATTAGATGCAGCAGCTGTATTAGGAATGGAAGATATTCCTTTAGAAAGATCTACTAATACATCTGCAAAAGCATTAAGAGAATATGCTGACAGACTAGAAGCAAGTATTAAAAGAGTTGAGCAGTCTGGTGCTAAAACGGAAAAAGGTAAATTAGAAAGTGATAAAGCTGCAGTAGAAGCAGCACGTAAAAAGGCTGATGAATTAGATATGTTCACTGGTGAAGAGGCTTCATCAACTTCTAAAGTTTCTGGTAAGACTACAATAGGTGGGGCTCAAATGTCTGTAGACTCTTATAGTGAAGGCAATCCTGCTAAAGTAGATTACAGAGTTGAAGAAGATATTAATAAGTCTATTGAGAATATAGAAGCTAGACAAGAAGCTTTAAGAAAAGCTAATATGGATGATTCAGAAGAATACCAAAGACTATCAACAATTAAAGCAAGATTGTTTAAAGCTCTAGGTGAAGATGATGAATAAGTATCTGTTAATAGCTTGTGTAGCCTTGTCTCTAGTCTGTGCAGTATCTGTAAGAAGCTGTACACAGGCTCAAGTAAAGTTTAAAGAAGCTACACAAGTCATAGACAACAACAATAAAGCTGAGAAAGACGCGGTGAAAGTTATTACCAAAGTAAGGGAGATTGTAAAGAATGTTAAAGAAGATTGTGATTGTTATAACCAGCCTCTTCCTGATGATGTCATTAAGTTGTTGCGCAAGCAGTAAAGGTAGACTATATGACAACTGTCTACAACTTGCAGAGACCTATGGAGATGCTTTAGACTGTGCAATAATCTTAGACAAGAAACAAAGAGGTTATTAAAGACTTTTAAAGGCTGTCACTGATTGAACTGGTGACAGCCTTTAATAACTTTTAACAGTAGGTGTAGTATAGTATCACCCTGCCGCATCTCTTGGAGATATTATACACCCTTTTTCATCATTTGTCAAGTAAAAAATCATAATACTTACTGCGACCCATCTTAGATAGCACATCAGCAAGACTATTTCCTAGAGAAGACTTCTTAAAATTGTTATCGTGTGCTTTAACTTTCTCAACTTTTATATCAAGTTTGTTAATCTTGTAAGCAAGCACTCTCATCTCTTGATGTTTGTAGTACTGTTGTGTAGTTCTAGGACGTTCTTTAACCTCATTGTTTAAATATGAGAGAGCTACTGCAGAATCTGTATAGATTGTAGCATCCTTGCCATTAGTTAAGACAGCTGCCATATAGATTGCAAATAGTTCTCCGTAGTGTACGTTAGTTGTATACACCCAGTTACTAATTGTCCTCTGTTTGACACCATCTTGTATCACTACTCCAATGCCGCATACGCCCCTCTTATCATCGTAGCTAGCATCTGTATATACTTTAACCATTCTTCATAAATCCTGCTAATGTTATAGCCCTACTACCGACTTGTGTAGCCCATTTACTATTTAACATAGCTTTAGCTGCATCATCGTAATGGTCCTTTTTAAGCTCGCTCATAAACGTTTTAAATTGTAGGCAACTATTCCAGCCCATATTAAACATCATGTCTGTAAGGACGTAAAAACGGTTCTGAGATATGTCTTCAGGTTTCATACCATATTTATCCAACCATGAAGCAGCATCTACCTCAGCACTTAACATGTCACTATAGAACATAATATCTGCTTCAGCTTTTGATATGCCTACATCTGTAAGGTTACGACCGTAACCAATTGTTATTTTACCTGCTGAACAGTGGTAAGGTTTTAAACGCAGACCTTCAAATCTTTTAGTAAGCTCTACTAGATTGTCAGGAGTGCGTAAGAAAGCAACATTCCCCATAGTATTTCTCCTATATTCCAAGCAGCCTTGGTGTTATTGTATTTAGTTTTTAATAGAAGCAGTGTAGGGATGGCGTAGCAGATAGGGAAGTAGAAGCCTACCAACAACAGCCACCAATTCTTCATGACTAATGCAATCGGTGCAAGCCATATGAGTCCTCTAATAGCTAGTGCCATGAATCCCCACAGTCTAGCATTGAACTCGAACGGTTGACACAGCCAGTCAATAGCCTTACACTCTTTGGCAGGCTTAGCACCACATGTTAGAGAGCCTATGTAAGCTCCCCATCCACAGATTTGTTGACCAATGTAACAAGCTGGTGCCATCCACCCATTCTTTGTAATAGTTGCTAAGAACAGTGGAAACCATATCTTATTCAGTGGTGCATTCTCACCAAACCATACATCTAAGCCACCTCTTACACGATTGAAGAAGCCTCCTAGAATTACAAACAACCTCATAATTAATCCGCCCATACTTTATCTAACCTCCTTAATTCTTTATCATCTTGTATCTTCCAATACTCTTTGCAGTCATCTTCAGACTCTACTACCTTATAAGCAACGAAGTAGGTTTGATACTCGCTCGGTGTAGCTCTATGTCTGAAACAACTGTTACATATCTTGCAATTAGGATTGTTACACATTGCTATATCAACCATTAATTTCTCCTCCACAAGCAGCATAGCCAGCTATATCGACCCAACTGTCCATGTGTTTACAGTCATTCATAAGTCTTGCAGTCTTCATCAGTATCATCATAACTGCTACATCAGATGGCGTAACACTACGACCGAGATAAACTGACCATAAGTCTGCAATACGTTTGAAGTTATCTTCAGGAGTGCCGTAATTAGTTTGTCTAGCACCCTTTGTAATCTTGATAGCTTCTTTTAATAAGTCTTCACGTTTCATTTAAGCAACTCCAGTAGAACCAAAACCACCACCACGATCGTCATCAAATATGATAGGCCCTTCAACAATCTCCACTGGTGGTAACTGGTTGAATACAACTTGGCAGACTCTGTCACCTGGCCTAATAGCAAACACATCAGTGCTACAGTTATATAACACAGCTGCCCATTCTCCTCTATAACCTGCATCAACTGTTCCAACTCCATTAACTAAACCAATACCAAACTTTGCTGCAAGACCTGAGCGAGCTCGTAGCTGTGCTTCATAGCCTTCATCAAAGATTGTAGCAATACCTAACGGTATCTTAACAAACGATGATGGCATCAACAAGATTGTGCTAGGAATGGCAGCACGTAGGTCAATACCTGCATCAGATGGATGAGCCTTTTTCAGCTCACCCCAGCCTCTGTTGTAGTTCGGTAAGTAACTTACTTGCAACCGCATGAGCAGTCCTCCGTAGGCTCTACAAATAGTGTGCGGTCAGCGTGCTCTTGTCTTTTGCCAATGTTATATTCTGACATAGGACGGTAGTATCCCATGCACCTTGACCAGCATTCGACTATCTGCTGCTTAGTGCCATCTTTGAAAGTTATAACAAGATTGTTATCAACACTTTCGACATCCTTCTCATCGATTTTATTATTCTTTAATACGTTTTGAGCAAACTCACTTAACATTTTTCTTCCTTCCATGATGATGATTGTTATGTTCCTTAGCTGTCATTATTTCAAGGTTATCAACAGAGTTATTAAACTTGTCGTGGTCTTTATGATGTACCATGTAACCTTTTGGAATAGGGCCGATGAAAGTTTCATAGACAAGTACATGAATACTTCTAACGTCTCTTTCACCGTCCTTCCATAAATCCACTAAAAGATAATTGCTACGCTTCCATTGCTTTAACAACTGTTCTTTTCTGTGGCGGAGAACATGTTTACCTTTTATAACTGTTGGGTGATAATGTTCACAGCTCTTGACAATACCTGTATCTGAAATCTGATAGCGTCCTTCATAACCTGCAATGTCTTTCCACATTATCTATTCTCCTTTATTAAACGCTCTGCCTCAAATTCATGTGCACAGATTGGACAGAACTTATGCTCCCCGGCAATGTAACCATGCTTTGGACAGATACTATAGACTGGTGTAATACTGATGTAAGGCAGGTTATAGTTTGTCAACACATTCTTAACGAATGCTTTACATGCTTCACCACTTGATACCTTCTGTCCCATGTATAGATGCAGAACTGTACCACCTGTATACTTTGTCTGCAATCTGTCTTGCTTGTCTAAAGCTTCAAAAGGATCTGTTGTATAATCTACAGGCAACTGGGAAGAGTTGGTATAGTATGGTGCATCATCTGTACCAGCCTGTATAATATCTGCATACAGCTTCTTGTCAGCCCTAGCAAAGCGTGTTGTAGCTCCTTCAGCTGGTGTAGCTTCTAAGTTGTACAGATGTCCTGTCTCCTTTTGAAACTCTACCATCAGGTCTCTAACGTAATCAAGAACTTCAACAGCCATGTCTTGACCGTACTCAGTTGTGATATCATATGCTCCATCTGTGTAGTTTAGTATCATCTCATTCATACCATTGACACCAATAGTAGAGAAGAAGTTGCGATAGGTACCAATCCAACGCTTGGTGAAAGGATAAAAGCCAGCCTCTAATCGGTCTGTTAAAAAGTTTCTCTTAACTTCTAACGAGTCCTTCGCAACTTCACACAGATACTTAACATGCTCCAACAACCCTTGCTTATCACCTTTGTGAAGGTAGCCGAGACGAGCCATGTTAAGAGTAACAACACCAATGGAACCAGTCTGTTCAGCACTACCAAAGAGGCCATTGCCTTTCTTTAACAGCTCACGTAAGTCTAAGCGTAGTCTGCAACACATGCTACGAACATCAGAAGGTTTCATGTCAGAGCTGACGTAGTTGCTGAAGTAAGGATAGCCATACTTTGCAGTAACTTCGAACAGCTTGTTAGCAACTGGAGTATCCCAGTCCCAGTCATCAGTGATGTTATAAGTTGGAATAGGGAATGTGAAAGGTCTACCATCTTTATCACCTTCTGACAATACATCTAACAAAGCCATGTTGATGATGTCCATCTCTTCTTGATACTCTTTGTAAGTAGTACCAGTGTCAACTCCACCAATCAATACAGGCTTGTCACGTAAGTCTTCAGGGCATTTAATATCTAGTGTAATGTTGCTAAAGACTGTTTGACCACCCCATCTGCTAGAAGTACCACAGCAGTAGATAAACTCTTGCAACAGTTGTTTCACTTGTTTGTATTCAAGGTTATCATACTTAACAAATGGTGCAAGGAATGTATCAAAGCTACTGAAAGCCTGTGCACCAGCCCATTCATTCTGCATAGTCCCTAAGAAGTTTGTCATCTGTCCTAGAGCTGCTGATAAATGACGTGGAGGCTTGGCTGCAGTCTTGCCTGGAACACCTGCAAAGCCCTCTTGCAACAGTGCACGAAGACTGTGACCACAGCAGTAGGCACCGAGGAAATCTAGGTCATGGATATGAATAAAGCCGTCACGATGTAATGTACCAGCCTCTTTAGGATATATCTCATCCAACCAATAGTTTGCAACAACCTTGCCTACAACATTTAAAATCATACCACCAACTGAGTAAGACTGATTAGCATTTGCCTTAACTCTCCAGTCAGTCTGATATACGTATTCTTCAATACTACTTTTTACATCTATCTTAGTCATTTTCTCCCACTCGTATCAAATTGAAATAAACAATTATCGCATCCTCTTGCTGTAATACTTAAGAAGGCTCCACATCTTGGACAAATCTTTTGTACCTCTTTAAGTCTTACCATTCTACGTAGCTCTGAAGTAGTCTTCATAGTTAATATAGACTCTTTCTTTACCTGACGTAACATTATCTCATTGTAATTAGGATTGATTGCAAACATCTTTCATGTACCTTGCTATTAATAATGCCTCAGCTCTACCATCTTTAGAAGCTGTTAACTGGTCTGCAACACTTGGGTATAGTTCTTTTGCTAAGTCTATTGACAAATGCTTACGTTGTGTCTTTGTCAGTCCCTTAGACAGTAATCCAAAGTGTTTCTTCCAAGTCTGTGGTGCTACCTTTAAGAAGCCTGCAGTAGCCAGTGACCAACCAGTCAATTCAGCACACCCTGCAAGCTTCATAAAAGTTGTGTTAGCTACACAGGACTGTCCAGGTCTACCGTGAACATCTTCAACAGCTACATAAGTAGGTAAACCTTCTTCTAATATTGCCATGATATTCCAGTATGTTGCAAGTTCTGTATCAAGATCGTGAAAATATACTAAACCATCTTCAAACAGAACTGCAACACACCCTTTAGAACCTGGGTCAATTCCTATATATCTATTCATCTATAACCTCAGCATAATAATCATCACCTTCAAAGAAGTCTTTACGATGTTGCAACAATTCCTCACGTAGTTTATTCAAAAGCCAGATGCGGTCTTTACCAATAATGTAAAGGACATCATCAAGCTCATAAGTTTCTGCTACGTGTTCTATGAATTGTTTAACAAACATGACATATCTCTCCAAATAAATTGAAAAGGATTTGTGTTAATCTCTGTGAAACCTCGTGACCATTTGTTACGGGTCTGCACAGCCCAACCAGTATCGTCACTGTTGAACATAGGACATTTGATAGCTCTTATAGTACTGCCTAAGCCGATGCTGTAAGACTCTGAGTAGTCACGTTGATGACTGTGACCAACTACAATAGTCCCATGCCATTGTTGTAACAGCTCTTCAGCGGTGGTGCAAGGACTATCTGACAGACCTCTCATCATGCAGTGGCAGAATGCTACACCATCAATGACAACAGGTCTGAGATAGTCTGCAACAAGCCAGTCCATGTCCTCAAACAACTCTGCAATACCTGTGAAGTCTTGTCTAATATCATGATTACCTAGACACAAGTACTTCTCAGGATTGTAGATAGTTTTGTGATCACGTCTGTTCTTAGCTTGCTCAGCCTTGATAACGTTTTCAAATGTACGGATGTGTCGACCGACTTGCTCCAACTCTTCTTCAGTTGTGAACTCACCGCGCTGAGCCTTCAACCAAGCTAGTGAAGACAAGTCAGCGACATCTCCTAAGTGAACGATAACATCTGGTTTAGTCTTGACAACATACTCACCAAGCCTTTGCCAATCTTCAATGTTTGGTATAGCTGGGTTAATATGTGAGTCACTTATCACCAGTATTTTCATAGCTATTTACTTTCTTGTTGAGCAGCCAAGGCAGCAACACGTTCTTGTGTAGCTTTCATATACTCTTCAGCCTCTTTAGCTTTCTTGTCTTGCTCAGCTGAGATAAGTTTGTCAACAGCTTTGATAATATCTTTGGCGGATTCAGTAACAATGATGCCAATGTTGTCACCGAAGTGTAACAGTGTACCATCTTTTGTTTGAATCATTAGAGGACGTTTAGTGACGTCGAAGTAGAACAGTTCAGGTTCTTCAGCAGGGTCTTTAGGTTTCCCATGCAACTCAATAAACGGTCTCCAGTTTGTTTTAGTGACTTTGATTGTCATATATTATCTCCTCAACTTTAGGTTCATTAACAACTGTTGTCAAGTATCTAATGCCATCAGAATATCTAAAGGCTCTTAAACCTTGCCAACATTTTCTTTTATAAGGACAGAGGCAACAGCCTTTATCAAGCTTCATGTTACCACTCTTACCATCTGGAACAGGTTGATAGCATCTCTCCTCAGGCGGTGTAGGTTTAGCAATAGTCTCCTTAGCCTTTGCTATCAGCTCTTCCGTATTCGGTGTATCAAACACCATGTCAGGTTGATAGAGGCAGATTTCACCAGTCACTTTATTCATTGCTAAGAAACCTGGTTTACCTTTGCCAACCTCTGCATCATACGAAGCAATCTGTGCAAGATATCCAAAAGGGTCATCGTGTGGCAGTGTACCTAGTGCGAACTTTTGGTAGCTACGAGGTGAAGCAGACTTAGCATCAACAACTTCTCCGTCTATTATACTGTCGATGTGTCCAACTACTCCACAATGTTTTACTTCCTGCTGTCGGCCTGATACGTCATGCCCACTAACCTTTGCTAGCCATAATAATATGTCCTCAATAATATCACCATACAGAAACTTTAAACGACTATATGGTGGAGCTGGGACGTCTTCTTCGGGGTCGTTTAAGTCATACCACAACTTCCTTAACGGCTTCCCTACTGATG
>Ga0310786_10007601_pt1 | contig 14105 bp, 9 predicted proteins | sample AusTroGonzalo_MG_FD_203881 | JGI IMG/M metagenome (GOLD analysis project Ga0310786, IMG submission 203881) | Bovine rumen microbial communities from tropical cattle in Woodstock, Queensland, Australia - Gonzalo_03 (v2) (version 2) | ecosystem: Host-associated > Mammals > Digestive system >... | reverse complement strand
ACTGAGGAAACGGAACTGGTTAGCTAAAGCGTAATCATAAATTTTGCGCCAATCACCATGCACAAAGGCACTTACCAACAAGAGCAAGGTGCTCTGCGGCTGATGGAAGTTAGTTACCATCATCTGCACAATATGGAACTGATAACCAGGCGCAATAATAATCTGTGTGCTGCTATGCAGAACATCCAAGTTGTGCTTCTGCATGTAAGCCCGAAGGGATTCCAAACAATGAACATTGGACATATTCTCTTGCCCCTTGCCCCTTGCTCCTTGCTCCTCAATCTCATACGGCATCCATTGTTGTACATGCAGTTCTTCGCCATCGCCTGTATCCTTACCAGCATCCATCAGTTGCTGGGCTTTGATGCCCATATAATAAAGGCTCTCGAGGGTGCGTACGCTAGTGGTGCCAACGGCAATGGCCTTGCCATCATGCTGAATCAACTTCTCGATGGTTTGCAGGCGGACGGCAATATGCTCGGTATGCATCTCATGATCGCCAATCTCCTCGCTCTTGACAGGCTTAAAGGTGCCAGCGCCCACATGCAGGGTCAACTCCTCGCGCTCTATACCATGCGCATCCAGATCGGCCAGCACACGCTCCGTGAAGTGAAGTCCTGCCGTTGGAGCGGCTACAGAGCCTTTAATCTTGGAATAGACGGTCTGATAAGTGCGGAGATCACTCTCCTCGGTCTTTCTATTTAAATAAGGTGGAATAGGCAGTTCACCCAACGACTCCAGCACCTCGGAGAAAGCAAAGTTGCCCTCCCAACGGAAACGAATCTCGAAGCTGGTACCATGAGGCGCTATACGCTCGGCAGAAATGGCGTACGAAGTGCCACCTATCTGAAACTCACCAAAGAGCAAGCCCTCTTTCCATTTCTTGGAATTGCCCACCAGACAATACCACGAACATTCCGAGGTGGCAACGAAATTCTCCTGATACTCAACAGGAAAAGCGGGCTCCAAAAGAAAAATCTCTATTAAAGCACCTTGCACTGATGATTGAACATTGAACATTGAACATTGAACATTGGCAGAGGGGGTACTCTTGCGGAAATGCAGTCGGGCACGTATTACCTTGGTATTATTAAAAACCATCAGGGCGCCCTGCGGTAGATAATTAGACAGGGAACGGAACACATCGTCCGTTACTTCTCCGCTCTTGTACACCAGCAGTTTGCTGCTGTCACGTTCAGGAAGGGGGAACTTGGCTATCCGCTCATCGGGCAACGGGTAGTTGTAATCCTTGATTTGTATCTCTTTAGTATGCATTTTGCCTAAATTTTGTGCAAAATTACAAATAAAAATGCTAATTTTGCATCCAAAAAAGAAAAAAGAACATGGATTTTAAGTTAGAGATATGCTGTGCCGACCTGCATAGCCTTCGCGCCGCTATTGCCGGCGGAGCACACAGGATTGAACTCTGTCAGGCTTTGAGCCTCGATGGGCTGACCCCGTCTGCCGGTATGATAGAGCTGGCTGTGAACAGCGGCATAGACGTGCATGTTCTTATCAGGCCCAGGGAGGGCAACTTCGTGTATTCCGAGGATGAGGTGGACTGTATGATTTACGATATACAGATGGCACGCAAACTGGGAGCAAAGGGTGTGGTGATAGGAGCCCTTACGCCTGAAGGCGACATCGACATCCAGGCTTGCCACCGCATGGTGGAGGCTGCAGGTGACAAAATGCACATCACCTTCCATCGTGCCTTTGATGTGTGCCGAAACCCCGAGGAGGCCCTGCTGGAGATTCATGCCTTGGGGTGCGACCGTCTGCTTACCAGCGGTCAAGCTCCCACTGCGGAGGAAGGAATTCCCCTACTGAAGAAGCTGGTAGCTGAAAGCAAAGCTTTCGAACCGAGAGAGAGCTGCGGCGTAAGAGGAAGCAAACTGTGCATCATGCCGGGAGCCGGTGTATCGCCCGAGAATGCTGCCCGTATCATAAAAGAAACGGGAGCCACAGAAATCCATGGCTCCCTTAGGAAAAACGGCTATACCGATGCCGTGATGGTACATGATGTTATTTCTCGTGTATCATCAGCTGTCGGATAACACTCATTATCTGATCTACAATACCAATAGTGTAACCCTGCTGGAACCACACTACCCTATTGAAGGTATCGCCCATTAGGAGAATGGGCAATTCCTGACTTCCATGTGTAAGTTCCTGAATGTGCATAGCCTCGATGGTCTCTGGGTCGGCAACGCCAAAGATGAAATTGTCGGGCAGGTCATCGAAATCCTTACGATGCGAACGGAACGACTGCAGTTCCTCCCATGAGGGGAACAGCATCACAAAGAGGTGAGGCCACTGGGAGAGGTAAATATTGGCCTCCTCGCATTCATGCAGGATATGGGTGCTGGGTTCGTGATTATCACGAATCAATGCAACCACATAATATCCTCGACCTGTGCTCTCCAATAAGGTTTTGTGAACACCCTTGTAGTTAGTGAAGTAATTCTCGCAGTTGAAATTACCTATCACACGCAACTCATCGGCATTGTCACGCAACATGAGCGTCTGCTTCTGTACCGTATTAGCCTTCAGGCCGAAGAACTCCAGATGTGCCAGCACGCTACCATCTGCCATACGTGTGCCGGAAACCAACAAATACTGTCCGGCATCCATCTGAACGCCATCGGCAAACGTATCCTTCCACGTGGATTCCTCAGGAAATTCCTGCAAAGCGAGGGTTCCGTTCTGTAAGCGCGACAGGCTGAACTGTGAGTAATATGAAGGATTCTCCTTAATAGCAAAATCAGCATAGGCGAGAGAGAGCGTTCCCTGAAGTGCAGTCTCTTGAACAGCCTCACCAAAGGTCACATCAAGCCATTTTTCTTGTTCCTTGCCCTCTGCTCCTTGCCCCTCAATCTGCACCTTTCCTGTCACCTCATCGATGCGGGCAGCAATACCCACACTACGGCAAGCCGCCACAAAGAAGATATCACGACTATGAACATCGGTTGTACGATGACGATAAACACCCTCGGGACTCATACAGAGTTTCTGAGGATTGCGTGTGTCATCTATGCTGACACTATCCTTTACCCACTGCACAATAGCCTGTGCATCCATACCGGCAAAGGCTTTGCCCAAAACCTTACGATAGGGGGTAAGCATCTCATTACTGATACGGGGTGCTAATACGTACTGCTGCCAGAGCGGGGAATCAGAGACAGGGGTATTATCCGCAGCATCGGCAAGTACCTCGGCAGTAACATCGCAGAGGTCCTTCTGGCGCAAGGTATTGATTACATCCTGTCCATTCTTGTGTTGCTGAAAGTCCTTGATTACTTGCCAATTCTGTCGTGCGTCTTTTAACTTATCCTCCTGACTGAAAGCACGTTCCATATAGGCGTTACGTAAGCTATCCTCGATATGAAGGCGTTCTCTGTTCTTACGTACCTGTCCCTCTGTAAGGTCAGGAATATACTCCCTAGAGGGAGGAGGCACAAGGTCCAAATCGAGTGAGGCGGAATAGCTGTCATCCTTATCCACAACAACCACTACTGTATCCTGACGTCCCACACTAGCTTTCTCGAAACCAAAAAGTCCGTCTTTACCAGCCCATATCAGAAGGTCGCCCTTACCACATCCCAGCCATGTCTGCCCGTTGGCATCCGACTGCTTGGAAACCAACGTAAAGAACTCTGCATAGTTGTACAGACGGAAATCAACCTTAGCATCCTGCATGGGAGCGCCCTGGGCATCCACCACTTTTACGGTAATGGTATCTGTCTCAGCGTAGTTGGCAGTCACGTTAATCTCTGTGTAGCAAGCATTCCGACTTACGACTTCCTCAGGACCATCGTAGTTTCCAAAGACCTTTGTGTGCATCAGCATACCACGGGAAGCAGGCTCGTTGAACCATCCCATGTTCAGGGCGGGCAGCGGCTCGCAAGCTCCCATAAAGTACCATTTCCCGTTTACCCAAGCTTCTACCCAAGCATGATTGTCATCGGTGTGAGCCCAACGGGGGGTGTAGACCTGACGGGCAGGAATACCCACGGCACGAAGGGCAGCAACAGTAAAGGTACTCTCCTCGCCACAACGACCGGTAGCAGAGCGCATAGTAACAAGAGGCGATTTGGTACGACCGTCAGAGGGGGCATAGGTTACATACTCGTGGCACCAGTGGTTCACCTCCAGGACAGCATCATACATATTCAATCCCTTCACCCTTTCCTTGAGCATATCATATATAACGATACGGGCAGAGTCCAGATTCTCGTTGTTCACACGCAATGGGAGAACGAAATGTTTCCATTCACGCTCAGGAACTTTCTGTCCCCAAGGCATCTCCTGACGGGTCTTCAACGTAGTACGGACATTAGCTTCCCAAAACTCACGGGAATAGTCCACACTATCGGGCAACGGCATATTGGCATACAAGAAATCCATAGCCTCCTGTACTTCTTGCTCCGAGGGGTTGTTACTACACCCTGCCGTAAAAAGCATGAGGAGCCCTACTGACAAGGCTCCCCATACGGTATTTCTCTTTCTTATCATATACATTACTTACTGAGCATACATATCAACAATAAGCTCACCAAACAGCGTATTAGCCCATGCAAACCAAGAACGGGTGAAGTCCTTGGCATCATCCTTATTGAAAGACTCGTGCATGAAACCTGTATCGCCATCGGTCTTCAGAATCTGCTGTACGCACCATTCCTTCTCGGCACGGTCGTTGGTAGTGAAGGCCTTCATTACCAGACTCATAGGCCAAGGCTTGTTCAAACCGCAATGAGGACCACCGATTCCTTCGCCGGCCTTGCCCTTGAAGAAGTAAGGATTATCTTCGCTCCAGACAAACTTACGGGTGTTCTGGTAGATGGGGTCATCTATTGACACATCTGTCAGGTAAGGAAGACAGAGCAAGCTGGGTGCATTGGAATCGTCCATCAAGAGGGCAGAACCGTAGGCATCAACCTCGAAGGCATAAATCTTACCATACTTAGGATGTTCAACAACGGCATACTTCTGCAGAGCCTCATCTACCTGAGTTGCCATACGGCGGCAGTCGCTGGCCAGACCATACTCCTTGTTCACATCGTTCAGGATGATAGCAGCCTTGCGCAGTACGCTTACAGCAAAGAAGTTGCTGGGTACCAGATAAGGGAAGATGGTACTGTCATCAGAAGGACGGAAAGCGCTGGCAATCAGACCGCAGGGCTTGCCGGGATGGCCGTAACCCTTGTTGGAACGAGTGTCATGCAGAGCCTCTGTCTTGCGGGTGAAACGGTAGTTGGTGATGGGACCGTTCCAGTTCTGCTGATCCTGAAAGACGTGCAGAATCTCGCGAATAGCCTTGATCCACTTCTCATCGAAAATGCTGGTATCGCCTGTCTGCTGCCAGTAGGCATAAGCAAGGCGCAAAGGATAGCAAAGCGAGTCAATTTCATACTTACGCTCGTGCAGTTCCTTCTTCATCTTAGTATTGTCAGACATCCAATGACCGTTCTCAATAGCCTTGATATTGAAGGCGTTGGCGTATGGGTCAATGAGGATGCAGTCCAACTGACGGCGGATAACACCACGAATCAGGTGACGCAGAGGCTCGTCCTTGTTTACGTAACGCAAATAGGGCCATACCTGGGCAGCGCTGTCACGCAGCCACATTGCTTCGATATCACCAGTGATAACAAAGGTATCATCATCTCCGCTCTCGTTGCTATACCAAACTGTTGTATCCAATGTATTGGGGAAACAGTTTACAAACATCCAATAGAGCTTAGGGTCTATAGCTGTCAGTTTGGACTTGAGGTCGAGAATCTGCTTCTCGATAGCCTCGCTACGGAAGAGTCTTTTCTCGGGAGCAGGACGCAGGTCCTTAATGGTTGACTGCACTGCCACCTCCTGCTTCTTAGCCTTGGCAGGAGCCTCGTAGAAATTGGCGCTGTTTGCCACCATGGGAGCGCCCAGCAACATGGTTAAAAGAATTCTTTTCATATCAATTGGTTGTTTCTGATTATTCATAAAATCCCCCACCTCCCATTTAGGGGAGGAGGGGTTAGGGGTTGGAGAGGGACTTCTTATTTTGTCATATATACATCCAGTACACCACCGGCCATTATCTGGTCATGTGTAATGGTTGTACCCTTCAGCTGCTGACCGTTCAGCACATACTTCTTGACATAAACAGCTTGCTTGCTGCCACCGTGGGTACGGATGGTAAAGGTTTTGTTCTCGCCCACAGGGATAACAGCCTCTTCAACGATGGGAGAACCCAACTGGTAAACACCACCGCAAGGCTCAACCTGATAGAGACCCATAGCAGAAAGGATGTACCATGCAGACATCTGACCAACGTCCTCGTTACCGCAAAGACCGGCAGGCTGATCAGTATAAAGCTCGTCCATCACGTAGCGGACCCACTTCTGAGTCTTACGGGGCTGACCAACATAGTTGTACATGTACAATACATGGTGGCTGGGCTCATTTCCGTGAGCATACTGACCAATCAGACCAGAGATGTCAGGTGCAGCACCTTCACCCAGATCGCTATCGGCTGCCAAAAGAGCATCCAAGTGAGCACCCAATGCCTTATCGCCACCCATCAAGTTGGCAAGCCCCTTCACATCGTGGGGAACTAGGAAGGTGTACTGCCAGGGGTTACCCTCGGTATAGTCGCGAGTCTGACGGTTGGGATTGAAGTCGGCAGGCAGAGGACGGAACTCACCCTTCATATCCAAAGCACGCATACACTTAACACGTGCATCCCACAACTTCTTGTAATTCATACTGAGGTCATAGAAGCGAACGCTATCCTCCTTGTGACCCAGTTTGCCGGCTACCTGAGCAGCAGCCCATGAAGCCAGATAATATTCCATACTCTTAGCTACGCACTCACTTTCACGACCATCATAGGGAAGATAACCCAGTTCTGCCAAGTAATCCTTGCCACGAAGGGGTACACGACGGTTCTTAGCAAACTCAGTGGGCAGCATGCTGGCCTTGATAGCCTCATACATCTTCTCGGCATCGATATCTTTGCACTCGCCCTTCAAGATGATGTCGGCCAACACAGGAACTGCAGGCTCACCCACCATACAGTAAGTATCGTTGCTTACCAAGTGCCATACGGGCAACTCACCCCACTCGTAGTACATATTCATCATAGTATGTGCATAGTCGCGCATACGATCAGGCATAATCAATGTAGCAAGAGGATGAGCAGCACGATAGGTATCCCAGAGACTCCAAGTTGTCAGGTTGGTAAAGTCGGCACCACGATGCACCTTGAAGTCACACCCCATATAGTCGCCTGTTACATCGTTCCAGATTTGGGGAGCCACCATGTAGTGATACATAGCGGTGTAGAAAATGGCACGCTCACGCTCGGTGCGGAAAGTTGCCTGGATACGACTCAACTGCTTATCCCAAGCCTGGCTAGCTGCAGTAGCAACAGCATCGAAATTGAAGCCGGGCATCTCGGCGTTCATATTAATAAGGGCATTGGCCTCGCTGGTGGGTGAGAGGGCAACCTTAGCCAACACCTGATCGCCGGGGCCTACCTCGAAAGTAGCCTGACCATACTTGGCATCTACACCATCAGAAAGCCAGTAATGAATAGGATGGCTGAAACGAATGCAGAAATACACACGCTGATCAGCAGCCCATCCAGCGCTACGACGGTAACCCATCAGAGTATATTCATCAATTTGGATAGCTCTTGTCTCACGAGTATCATCACCAACGGTATTATCAAGGTCAACGATAATACGAGCATTGTTGCTGCCCTTGGGGAAAGTAAAGCGATAAAGAGCTACACGTTCGGTTGCTGTTACCTCTGTCTGAATGCTGAAGCGGTCCAACAGAACACTATAGTATCCAGGATACATCTTTTCGGTCTCATGACGGTAGTCGCTGGCTAAGCCCTTACGACTCAGTTCCACATCACCATAAACAGGCATCAGGGAGATGTCGCCAAGGTCGCCACAACCTGTACCGCTAAGGTGCATCTGAGCAAAACCGATAATCTGTTTGCCGCTCTCATGATATCCAGAGCACCAGTCCCATCCCTGTTCTATCTGATTGGGGCCGGCATTTACCATACCAAATGGAACATTAGCACCAACAAACACATGACCATGGTCACCTGTACCGATACGAGGATCAACGTACTTGGAAAGATTGTCGGCCATGGCTGACATACTTAAGAGCAAGCCGACAAGTAGTAGTTTACTTTTCATTGAAATTGATAGTTTTATACTTTAAAGTTTACAATATTTGGTTCAAAGTTGGCGCAAAAGTACGAATAACTGAGCAAAAAAACAAGAAGAAAACACAAAAAAAGTCCTCGGCAATCTGTTTTTGTTGATTGCCGAGGACTCGGTATTTTATTTATGGAAAGACATTACATCATGCCGCCCATGCCGCCCATGCCGGGAGCACCTCCCATAGGCATCTCAGGCTTATCTTCCTTAGCCTCGCAAATAACACATTCCGTTGTCAGGAACATACCGGCAATTGATGCTGCGTTCTCCAGAGCAACACGTGTTACTTTGGCAGGATCAATGATACCTGATGCCTTCATGTTCTCGTACTTGTCCTCACGGGCATTGTAGCCATAGTCACCCTGGCCATTGCGTACGTTATTCACTACTACGCTTGCTTCCTCACCAGCGTTATTTACAATCTGACGCAGAGGCTCCTCGATAGCACGACGTACAATCTGAATACCAGTTGTCTCATCGGCATTGATTCCTGTCATACCCTCCAGCACCTTCTGGGCACGGATGTAAGCTACGCCACCGCCAGGGATGATACCTTCCTCGATAGCTGCACGAGTAGCGCACAGGGCATCGTCCACGCGATCCTTCTTCTCCTTCATCTCAACCTCGCTGGGAGCACCTACGTACAGTACAGCTACACCGCCTGAAAGCTTAGCCAAACGCTCCTGCAGCTTCTCCTTGTCATAATCGCTGGTTGTATTGTTGATTTCGTTCTTAATCTGGTTCACACGATCCTTAATCAACTCGCTGTCGCCATGACCATTCACGATAGTGGTATTGTCTTTACTAACAACAACCTTATCACAAGATCCCAGCATCTCAATAGTAGCCTGCTCCAGTTTCAAACCTGTATCCTCGCTGATTACCAAACCACCTGTCAGAGTAGCGATATCCTGCAGCATAGCCTTACGACGGTCACCAAAGCCGGGAGCCTTCACAGCACAAATCTTCAGTTGTGTACGCAGACGGTTCACTACCAATGTGGTCAGAGCCTCGCTATCTACATCCTCGGCAATTACTAGCAGAGGACGACCGCTCTGAACAGCAGGTTCCAAAATGGGAAGGAAGTCCTTCAGGTTGCTGATCTTCTTATCATAAATAAGGATGTAAGGATTCTCCATTACACACTCCATCTTCTCTGTGTCGGTAACGAAGTAGGGAGACAGATAACCACGGTCGAACTGCATACCCTCAACTACACCGATGGTAGTGTCACGGCCCTTAGCCTCCTCAATGGTGATAACGCCATCCTTGCTAACCTTCTTCATAGCGTCAGCCAGCAGCTTACCAATTTCAGGATCGTTGTTAGCACTTACGGTAGCCACCTGCTCAATCTTCTGATAGTCGTTACCTACCTGCTCAGCCTGCTCCTTGATATTGGCAACCACAGCAGCGGTAGCCTTGTCAATACCACGCTTCAAATCCATAGGATTGGCACCTGCTGCAACGTTCTTCAAGCCTTCGCGTACGATAGCCTGAGCCAATACGGTAGCAGTTGTTGTACCATCACCGGCATCATCACCAGTCTTGCTTGCAACACTCTTTACCAACTGGGCACCAGCATTCTGGAATGGGTCTGCCAACTCTACTTCCTTAGCTACAGTTACACCATCCTTGGTAATCTGGGGTGCACCAAACTTCTTCTCGATAATTACATTACGTCCCTTGGGACCCAGTGTAACCTTAACAGCATTTGCCAAACTGTCAACGCCCTTCTTCATCTGCTCACGAGCGTCAATATTGTATTTAATATCTTTAGCCATAACTTTTTTGAATTAAAAATGAAGAGTGAAGAATGAAGAATTTGCTTCCACCCTCACTTTTCGATGTTTATTATCTGTTTTTATGAATTAATCACTCCTACTTTGGGGGAGCAGGGAGGGCTTTTATCCTAAGATTGCCACAACGTCGCTCTGACGCATAATCAGATACTTCTTTCCGTCCAATTCAAGTTCTGTACCAGCATACTTGCCATAGAGAACCTGATCGCCAACTTTCAGTACCATCTCCTCATCCTTTGTTCCGTTACCAACGGCAACAATTGTTCCCTTCAAGGGTTTCTCCTTGGCTGTATCAGGAATAATGATACCACCTACTGTCTTTGTCTCTGCGGGTGCGGGCTCAATGAGCACGCGGTCTGCTAATGGTTTAATGTTCATAATCTTTATTTTTGTTTTATGTTTTGGTTTTCGTTTCTGTTGTCATTACAACGAAAGTTGTGCCAAAGAAATCCAACAAGACAAAATGTCACTCCCGTAATGACAAAATCTGACATTTCCTTTGCCCCTATTGAAAATAATCGTATTTTTGCGGCATGGAATATATGTCACAAGAAGGCTACGACAAGATCGTAGAGGAACTACGCCAGTTAGAACGCGTGGAACTGCCAAGAGTTAAGGAAGCCATTGCTGAGGCCAGAGACAAAGGCGACCTCAGTGAGAACTTTGAGTATCATGCCGCCAAGCGTGAGCAAGGACGTTTACTCAGTCGCATCCGCTTCAAGCAGCGCGTATTAGAGTTTGCCCGCGTCATAGATAAATCCAAATTAGGAGGCGACGGAGTTGGTCTACTTAGTAAAGTGGAACTGACAAATTTAGGTAACAATACCAAAATGACCTACACCGTAGTCAGTCCACACGAGGCGAATCTGCCAGAAGGAAAGATTTCCATCAAATCACCCATTGCCCAAGCTTTGTTAAAAAGGCAGATTGGTGATGTGGTAGAAGTGAAAGTACCCGTAGGCACCATTAAATTACGAATTGACAACATCACAATATGAAAAAAATCTTATTGCTGACACTTTGTGTCCTTTCTGTTTTTACTGGCATACAAGCAAAAAACTTCAAAAGCCTGAAAGAAGCCTACAAGAACTATTTCCTGATAGGTGTATCCGTCAACCAACGCAACATCTCAGACTCCCTGCAGAGTAGCTTGATAAAAAGGGAGTTCAGCAGCATGACTGCCGAGAACGACATGAAACCTTTCTCGGTACATCCCGCTGATGGAAAATGGACTTGGGAAGGAGCCGACCGCATTGCCAACTTCTGCAGACAGAACGGCATTAAGTTACGCGGGCATGCTCTGATGTGGCACAACCAGATGTGCGACTGGATGTTCTATGATGAGCAACATAATCTGGTTAGTAAAGAGGTGCTGTTTGAACGCATGAGGGAACACATACATACCGTAGTAAACCGATACAAAGATGTAGTATATGCCTGGGATGTCTTCAACGAGGCAATCAAAGACGGTCCCCGCCAGTTGGATGCCAATGGAAAGGATCAGCCACTACGCGAGAGTACCTTCTACAAAATTTGCGGCAACGACGAGTTTATTCGGAAAGCTTTCCTATATGCCCGTGAGGCAGACCCGAAAGCCCTGCTCTTCTACAACGACTATAACGAATGCGACCCAACCAAGTGCGACCGAATTTGCGAAATGGTAAAGGAAATGAAGGCTGCCGGAGTACCTGTCAACGGAATTGGAATGCAAGGACATTACAACATTCACGGCCCCTCTGCCGAGGATATAGAGGCTGCCGTCAGCAAGTACGCTCAAGTGGTTGATCACATCCACATGACGGAACTGGATATCCGCGCCAACTGGGAAATGGGCGGGCAATTACAATTCAGCCACAACGAGGAGGCAACTATAACCGAGGAGATTAAGAAGAAACAAGATGAGAAATACAACGATGTTTTCAGCATTATGCGTAAACATGCCGACAAAGTGGACTGCGTAACATTCTGGAATCTAAGTGACCGCGACTCATGGCTGGGAGTTAACAACTACCCCCTACTCTTCGATAAGGAATACAAACCCAAAAGTGCATATTACATTGTCAGAGACTTCAAGTAAAGTAAATTCCCTCCTCCCTCCCCTAACAAGGAGGGAGTCCTGGGGGTAGCACGGCAGACATAACAGAGATGGGAGCTTAACGAAACGGCCTTTCTCTGCGAGCGAAACGGCATGTCACAATCAGCAAAACGGCCTTTGCTCAATAGCAGTAAAATTTGGCCTTATCAAAGGACATTTTTGCCGACTCTTTCTTTTTTCTCAGAAACACATCTTTGAAGAGATGTCGATTTCTTCTCTTTAGTTTTCTTCTTTTATTTGAAAGGGGGCGTGGGGGAAATCTTGTTTTTCTTCTTGTTTTTCTTCTTGTAAAATTACGCAGACTTTTTTTCAGTTTCTCGCAATCTCCACAAAATCCTGCGATTTACATTTTTTAGCCGAAGTTTTCACAAAAAACTTTTCCGTTTAAAAGAAACTTATTATCTTTGCGACGTAAAATTCCACTTAAAGGGTAAAAAATAAAACATGCAAAACAATGAAAGGCATTACATGTAACAGTGCCATTGAGGCCGAGGGATTCCGCTCCGTCCTGCAAGAGGCAGGAATAGAGAGTACTATCTACGACGAAACGAACAGCAAGGTAGCCAGAGGAATTCTGGACAAAACTGTGGATGTGTTGGTAGAAGAAAAGAACATGGAACGAGCCAAGCAGTTATACCAGACTTTTCTGGCTGAACAGCAGAAGGATTTCAAACCTTGGTGTCCGAAGTGCGGAAGCGAGAACCTAACCTTAGAGAAGCATAACAGTTCTACAACCCGTCAGCTGCCACGCATACTGGCAACTGCATTGATGTCCATACCCTTCGGAACTTGCAAAACCGAGAAATACGTCTGCAACGATTGTGGGCATAAGTGGAAAAGGTGAGGCACTTTCGACCGAATAAAAAAAACAAAAAAATGTTTTTATTTTATTTATCGCTCATTTATTCGTACCTTTGCCGCCCAAATAGATGATTATGAGCAACATTGTAGCTATAGTAGGACGCCCGAATGTGGGCAAGTCGACACTTTTCAACCGACTTACACAAACCCGTCACGCCATTGTCAGTGACGAGGCAGGTACCACACGTGACCGCCAATATGGCAAATGCGAATGGGGACAAAGAGAATTCTCGGTAATAGATACTGGAGGATGGGTAGTTAACAGCGATGATATCTTTGAAGAGGAAATACGCAAACAGGTGACACTTGCTACCGACGAGGCAGATGTAATCCTCTTTCTGGTGGACGTGCACAATGGGGTAACTGACTTGGACGAGGCTGTTGCGAGCATTCTGCGCCGAACAAAGAAACCCGTAGTATTGGTCTGCAACAAAACAGACAACAACGAGACCTACCTGTCGGCCGAATTCTATTCCCTAGGACTAGGCGACCCTCAGTGTATATCGGCTGCTACAGGTGGTGGCACAGGAGACTTGCTTGACCTAGTGGTCAGCCTATTCCCCAAAGAGAGCAACGAACTACCTGACGAAAACATTCCCCGCTTTGCCGTGGTGGGAAGACCCAATGCAGGCAAGAGTTCGCTAATCAACGCCTTCATCGGCGAGGATCGCAACATCGTTACGGACATTGCCGGCACCACACGCGACAGCATCTACACACGCTATGACAAATTCGGGTTCGACTTCTATCTGGTAGATACCGCCGGTATCCGTCGTAAGAGCAAGGTAACAGAGGACCTGGAGTTTTACAGCGTTATGCGTTCCATCCGTGCCATCGAAAATAGCGATGTTTGCATTTTGATGATTGATGCCACGAGGGGCATCGAGAGTCAGGACCTGAACATCTTCCAGTTAATACAGAAGAACCAGAAAAACCTGGTAGTAGTAGTAAACAAATGGGACTTGGTGCCGGACAAGGACACCAAGGTAATGAAGACCATGGAGGATGCCATCCGCGACCGTATGGCTCCGTTTGTGGACTTCCCCATCATATTTGCCTCAGCCCTGACTAAACAGCGCATATTTAAGGTGCTGGAAACGGCCAAGGATGTGTACCAAAACCGTG
>Ga0310786_10007600_pt1 | contig 14106 bp, 13 predicted proteins | sample AusTroGonzalo_MG_FD_203881 | JGI IMG/M metagenome (GOLD analysis project Ga0310786, IMG submission 203881) | Bovine rumen microbial communities from tropical cattle in Woodstock, Queensland, Australia - Gonzalo_03 (v2) (version 2) | ecosystem: Host-associated > Mammals > Digestive system >... | reverse complement strand
AGAAGGAAAACAGGCCATGCTGTTTATCAACAGACGCGGGTTTTCCTCATTTCAAAGATGCCGTCAATGTGGCTATGTGGCCAAGTGCACAGATTGTGATGTTTCGTTGGTTTATCACAGAGGAGAAAACAAGCTAAAATGTCATTATTGCGGCAAACGTTTCAAGGCACTTGACATTTGCCCAAGTTGCGGAAGCAGAGACATAAAACAGGGGGCAGTTGGGACAGAGAGAGTTGTTGAAGAACTTTCAAAACTCTTGCCTGGTGTGAGAATTTTGCGCATGGACAATGACACAACTTCACAAAAAAATGGACACCGCAAGATTTTAAATGAATTTAAAAAGACAAAACCAGGGATTTTGGTTGGGACGCAAATGATTGCCAAAGGACATGATTTTGAAGATGTTTTGCTTGTTGGAATTATTGATGCAGACCAAAGCTTGTATCAATCTGACTATCGCAGCATTGAGAGAACATTTCAACTTATCACACAAGTTGCAGGTCGTGCAGGCAGAGCAGAACGACAAGGCCATGTCATTTTGCAAACATACAGCCCAAGACATTTTGTCTATCGTTTTGCAACCAATTATGACTATAAAGGATTCTTCAAAAAAGAAGCAAATTTGAGAAAAGTGACAAACTTTCCACCTTATGCCAGAATTGTGAGAATTTTGTTTTCACATGAAGACGAAAAAATTGTAGCAGAAGAGTGCAAAGTGTGCTATAATAAGGTGAAAGAAATCAAAGAAGAATATGGCGCGGACTTTATTTATTTGGATGTTATGAAAGCGCCACTCAAAAAGTTGCAAAACAAATTCCGTTATCAAATCATGATGAGGGTCAAACTTGACAAAGCAGACGAAATTGAAAAAGAAGTTTTTGATGCGGTTGACAAGAAATGCAAAAGTTCTGTTTTCTTTGAGATCAATCCAAACAATTTAAGTTAGGGAGAAACTGATGTCAGTTAGAAATATTGTTACACTTGGAAATGAAACGTTGAGAAAAAAGTCAAAGCCTGTTGTGGACTTTGATGAGTCTCTTGGCACACTTCTTGACGATATGAAACAGACAATGATAGAAAAAAATGGCATGGGCATTTCCGCAGTGCAAGTTGGTGTTTTGAGAAGAGCATTGATTGCCGAAAAAGAAGATGGTGATTTCTTGGAAGTTATCAATCCAACAATCTTGGAAACAAAAGGTAAAGTGAAAAAGAGTGAAGGGTGTTTGAGTGTTCCTGGTTTTTACACAGAAGTTGAAAGACCAGAGTATGTGAAAATTGAGGCATATGACAGACATGGCAACAAGTTTGAATATGAAACAGAAGGATATTTTGCTCGTTGCATTTGTCACGAAATTGATCATCTAAACGGAATTTTGTTTGTTGACCTTACAAAAGCAGGACAGGAATATAAAAAGAAAAAAGGAGTGCAGTAGATGAAAATTTTGTTTTTTGGCACACCTTATTTTGCAGAGATAGTGCTCAAAGGTCTGATGGAAAGTGAATTTGAAGTTGTTGGAGTTGTCTGCCAAGAGGACAAGCCGGCAGGCAGAGGCAACAAAATGCAATCTCCACATATTGTTCAGTTGGCGAAAGAGTATGGTCTTCCTGTTTATCAATTTGAAAAACTTTCTCGTTATATTGAAGAATTCAAAAAGATTGATTATGACTATGCTGTCACAGCATCATATGGCAAAATTTTGCCAAAATCTCTTCTTGAAATCAAACCATGTATAAATGTTCACCCAAGCATGTTGCCAAAGTATAGAGGAGCAACGCCAATTCAAACAGCACTTCTCAACGGCGACACAAAAACAGGTGTGACGATCATGAAAACAAATGTTGGAATGGATGATGGGGACATCTATGTTCAACAAGAAGCAGAAATACTGCCAGAAGATGATTATAATTCATTGATTGAAAAATTGGGTCATGTTGGACTTGATCTTTTGCTGGAAACACTGCGCAAAATTGCAAATGGCACAGCAAAATTGATTCCACAAGATCACGAAAATGCAACGTTTGTCAAAATGATTGAAAAAGAAGACGCACTGCTTGATTTTGGCAAACCGGCCGACACAATTGTCAATATGGTGAGAGCTTATGTTGAAAGCCCTGTTGCATATTTCTTTTTGGGAGAAGACAGAATCAAGGTTTACAAAGCAAGAGTTTTTGACAAAACAACAGAGCATAATGTGGGGGAAGTTGTTTCCACAAAGAAAAAGTTTTTGATTCAAGCACAGGATGGTGTGGTTGAAATTTTACGTTGTCAAGCCCCAGGTGGCAAAATTCTTGACAGCAGCAGTTTTTTAAATGGATATCATTTTAAATCCATGGTGGTAACGAGATGATTTTGGATTTGAGCTTTGAAGAGGTTTGTGATTATGTGCAAAGTTTAGGCGAACCAAAATTTAGGGCAAAACAGCTCTATGAAGCTCTCACTATGGGCAAAACTTTGGATGAAATTTCAAATCTCCCAAAATCTTTCAAAGAGAAAATTGAAAAAGATTATCCAAAGTATGAGGCTGTTGTGCATTTGCAGAGCAAAGATGGGACACAAAAGGTGGCATTACGTTTTCCAGATGGAAGCATTGTTGAGTCTGTGCTTTTGAAATATAAGTATGGTTACACGGTTTGTGTTTCAACACAAGTTGGTTGTAGAATGGGGTGTAAATTTTGTGCATCAACACTTAATGGACTGATTAGAAACTTGTCTGCCGGAGAAATTTTGGCACAAGTGCTTTTTTACAACAAAATTCTTGGGGCAACACTTAAAGAAAGAAAAATCACAAACATTGTGCTCATGGGATGTGGAGAACCTCTTGACAACTATGACAATGTTACAAAGTTCTTGAAACTTGTGTCTGCACCAGATGGGCTAAACATCAGTCAAAGAAACATTTCTCTGTCAACATGTGGACTTGTTCCAAACATATATAAGCTTGCAGATGATGGTTTTTCTGTGACACTGACAATTTCATTGCATGCTCCAAATGATGAATTGAGAAAGACGATTATGCCAATTGCAAATGCATACAAAATTGAAGAAATTTTGAAAGCTTGCGACTATTATTTTGACAAAACAGGAAGAAGAATATGTTTTGAGTATTCTCTTATTAGTGGTGTGAACGATACTGACAAGACAATAGAAGAGCTTGCGAAAGTTCTCAAAGGACGTTCTTGTCACGTAAATCTTATTCCATTAAACTCTGTGAAAGAAAAAAACTTGATTGGAACAGCCAGAAAAAGAGGATATTATTTGGCTGAAAAACTTGAAAAGCTGGGGATAAGTGCAACCGTCCGTAGAACGATGGGAGAAGATATTGAAGGGGCTTGTGGACAACTTCGCAACAGAGTTGGAGGTGCAAATGAATAGTGCATTGGTTTTAAAGAAGCAGGCAGACATCTTTTCTGTTGAATTTGAAGATGGAAAAATCACTGATTGTGTTGCAAGAAAAAACCTCAAAAAAGAGGGGGTTTTTGTTGGGGACAAAGTTGAAATTGATGAGGCAGGGGCAGTTGCAAAAGTTTTGAAACGTAAAAATGTTTTGATTCGTCCACCAGTCGCAAACATTGACAAAATGTTTATTGTGGTTGCACCAATTCCAAAGGCTGATTTATACACGACAGACAAGATGATTTTGTTCTGCAAACTAAATGATATTGAGCCTGTGCTTTGTGTAAACAAAAATGATTTGGATGAGAAATATTGCGCTGAAATTGAAAAAATATATTGTGGAATTGTGAAAACCCTCGTTTGTTCCACTTTGGATGACACATATTTGAAAGTCAAAAAAGAAATCAAAGGGATTTGTGTTTTGGCTGGGCAAAGTGCAGTTGGAAAGTCATCCATCATCAATGCTCTCAAAGGCGAGATGGTGACAAAGGTTGACACTTTCAGCAAAAAGGTTGAGAGAGGAAAGCAGACCACAAGAACGGTGCAACTTTTCAAATTTGGCAAAGGAAAATATCTTGCAGACACAGCAGGCTTTTCAAAACTTGATGAAAGATTGTTGAATTTGGAAGCAGAAGAAATCAAAGCATACTATCCAGAATTCTTGAAACCGGCGGCAGATTGCAAATATAAATCATGTTTGCATCTCACTGACAAGGATTGTGGGGTATGCAAAGCATTGAAAACAGGAAAAATTGACAAAACAAGATATGAAAACTATAAAAAACTTGTTGAAAATGTCAAAGCAATAAAAAAGTTTTGAGAAACATGATTGATTTGATACAATAAAAAAAGAGGTAATATGAAAAAACAAGTTGATATTTCTGTTTCAACAGATCCAATTTCTGATTATCAAAATATTATTGAATATGCAAAGCAGATGCAAGGGGTTGCAGATTTTTTGCATTGTGATATAATGAACAAAAATTTTGTTCCGAAAGACACATATGACCATAATTTGGTGAGAAACATAAATAGAAACAGCGCCATTATGTTGGATGTTCACTTGATGGTAAACGAACCAACAGAAGATATTGTAAAGTATATTGATGCTGGCGCAAATATAATTACAATCCATTATGAAGCTTTTGAAAATAAAGAAGATCTCGTCAATGTGATGAATTTCATCAAAAAAAGTTACACATTGGCAGGCATTTCAATCAAACCAAGCACACCATTCAAAGAGGTGAGAGCTTATGCTTTCAATGCAGATGTCGTTATGGTTATGGGGGTTGAGCCAGGACGAAGTGGTCAAGGACTGATTCCAGAAATGATTGACAAAGTGAAAGAAATTGCCAAGTTTAGAGAGGAGAACAATCTCAAATTCAAGATTGAACTCGATGGAGGAGTCAATCTTGAAAATGCTCAAACACTTGTGGATGCTGGTGTTGACATTTTGGTTAGCGGTTCGTATGTTTACAACAGCAAAGAAAGAAAAAAGGCTGTTGCAGCATTGAGAGGATAAAAAGCAGACATTTTTGTCTGCTTATTTTATTTTTTTGCCATTTTTGAAGAAAAAAATGTTTAAAATTTCAACAAAAATAAAAATTTTTGAAAAGAATTTTTGGGGACAAATTTGCGACCTTTCAACGACTTACTTATGTTTCAATAACAATAGTCAATTTTTGAAAAAAAATATCAAAAAATCTGTTGACTTTTTTTCTTTGCTTGTTTTATTATAGGAGTAGCGAAACACAAAATATGGGGTTTAAATCAAAAATGACGACACTATATATTGTGTTTACAGAATTTCTAACGAGAGGTGACGAATATGATTAAATCAGTGAAAAAGAGAGATGGAAGGATTGTTGATTACGACATTGCGAAAGTGGAAAATGCCATCACAAAAGCCATGCTTGAACTTGGCTATGGAGACATCAAAGATGTTAAGAAAATGGCAAAGTTGACAGAACTTTATTTGACAGAGCAATTTGAGGACAAAATTCCTTCTGTTGAAGACATCCAAGACATTGTTGAAAAGGTTTTGATGAAGAGTGGATATGAAGATGTTGCAAAGGCATACATTCTTTACAGAAAAGAACATGAAAAGATCAGAAACATTCAAAACACACTTTTGGATTATAAAGAAACCGTTGACAAATATCTCAAACTTGCTGATTGGAGAGTGAAGGAAAACTCAACAGTTACATATTCAGTTGGTGGACTCATTTTGTCAAACTCTGGGGCAATCACAGCAAACTATTGGCTCAACGAAGTCTATGACAAAGAAATTGGTGATGCTCACAAAAATGCTGATATTCATATTCATGATCTTTCAATGCTTACTGGCTATTGTGCAGGATGGTCACTCAAACAACTCATTCAAGAAGGATTGGGTGGAGTTCCCGGCAAAATCACCAGCTCCCCAGCAAACCATTTGAGCACACTTTGCAACCAGATGGTAAACTTTTTGGGAATTATGCAAAATGAATGGGCAGGAGCACAAGCTTTCTCATCATTTGACACATATCTTGCACCATTTGTGAAGAAAGATAACCTTACGTACAAAGAAGTGAAACAATGTATCCAATCATTTGTTTATGGTGTGAACACCCCATCTCGTTGGGGAACACAAGCACCATTCACAAACATAACGCTTGACTGGGTTGTTCCTGCTGATTTGGCAGAACTCAATTGCATTATTGGTGGAAAAGAAGTTGACTTTAAATATAAAGATTGTGTGAAAGAAATGGCAATGGTCAACAAAGCTTTCATTGAAATCATGATTGAAGGGGATGCAAACGGCAGAGGTTTCCAATACCCAATTCCAACATATTCAATCACAAGAAATTTTGACTGGTCAGAAACAGAAAACAATAGAATGTTGTTTGAAATGACAACAAAGTATGGCACACCATATTTCTCAAACTACATAAATTCAGATATGGAGCCAAGTGATGTTAGATCAATGTGCTGCCGTCTTCGTCTTGATTTGAGAGAATTGAGAAAGAAATCTGGTGGATTCTTTGGTTCTGGCGAAAGCACAGGAAGTGTTGGTGTTGTGACAATCAACATGCCAAGAATTGCATATCTTTCAAAAACAGAGGATGAGTTCTTTGAAAGATTGTCACATATGATGGATATTTCTGCAAGAAGCTTGAAAGTAAAGAGGGAGACAATCACAAAGCTTTTGGAAGCAGGATTGTACCCATACACAAAGAGATACCTTGGAACATTCAACAATCACTTCTCAACAATTGGTCTTGTTGGTATGAACGAGGCTTGCCTCAATGCTTGCTGGTTGCGTAAAGATTTGACAGACGCAGAAGCACAAGCATTCACAAAGAAAGTGCTAAACTTTATGAGAGAAAAACTTTCTGACTATCAAGAGATGTATGGAGATTTGTATAATTTGGAAGCAACACCAGCAGAATCAACAGCATTCCGTCTTGCAAAACATGACAGAAAACGTTATCCAGATATTATCACAGCGACAGACAATGAAAATGCCCCATATTACACCAATTCAAGCCATCTTCCAGTTGGCTACACAGAAGATATTTTCAAAGCATTGGATGTGCAAGATGAACTTCAAACACTCTACACTTCTGGAACGGTTTTCCATGCTTTCCTTGGACAACGTCTTGAAGATTGGAGAGCAACAATGAATTTGGTGAGAAAGATTGCAGAAAACTATCGCTTGCCATATTACACAATGAGCCCAACATATTCTGTTTGTGCAACACATGGATATTTGGATGGCGAACAATACACTTGTCCAGAGTGCGGTGGAAAGACAGAAGTTTACAGCAGAATCACAGGCTATTATCGTCCTGTTCAAAACTGGAATGACGGAAAGTCACAAGAGTTTAAAGAAAGAAGAGAATATGACATAGCTCATTCACATCTCAACGGAAAACATGTGTGCACATGTGAAGAAAAACATGAAGATGCAAAAGCAGACAAAACACTTCTTTTCACAACACCAACTTGCCCAAATTGCAAAATGGCAAAGATGATTTTGGATAAGGCTGGGGTTGAGTATGAAGTTGTTGATGCAACAAAAGAGGTTGAACTTTCAAAGAAATTTGGCGTTTTGAAAGCTCCAACAATGTTTGTCAACGAAAAAGGCAAACAACTTCGTCTTGACAACGTGTCAGACATCAAAAAATTTGTTGAAACAATAGCATAAGGAAAAAATATGTTTGATTTGATTATAATTGGCGGAGGAATGGCAGGCATGACGTCTGCCATTTATGCTCTACGAGAAAGCAAAAAAGTTTTGGTGCTTGAAAAAGAGTCAATAGGTGGACAAATCACACAATCACCAAAAGTGCAAAATTATCCTTCTTTTGCCGAGATTTCTGGTTCCGAACTTGCAGACAAAACATTTGAGCAAATGCTTGCACTTGGCGCGGAATTTGAAGTTGAAGATGTGCAAAAAATTGAGAAGGAAAACAAAATTTTTAAAGTTACGACAGACTACAACACTTATCAAGCAAAAGCAATTGTTCTTGCAACCGGCATGAAACATCGCACACTTGGTCTTGCAGAAGAAGAAAAGTTTGTTGGAAGAGGTGTCTATTATTGTGCCATCTGTGATGGTCCATTTTTTGCTGGACAAGAAGTGTCAGTGATTGGTGGAGGAAACAGCGCTTTGCAGTTTGCCATCATGCTTTCTGGTTATTGCTCAAAAGTGCATATGTTTGTTCGTTCGTCAGCTTGCTCTGGGGAACAGGCTCTTGTTGACAAAGTGAAAAACACTTCAAACATTGAAATTGTGTATGGGGCAAGTGCGGTGGCTTTGAACGGAGATGACACACTTGCAAGCATCACTTTCAAACGTGTTGATGGAAGCACATTTGAACATGAGACCAAGGCTGTGTTTGTTGCTGTTGGTCAAGTGCCAAACAACAAAATGTTTGAAAATCTTGTTGAACTTGACAAGTATGGCTATGTTGTGGCAGATGAAAATTGCAAAACTTCTTGTGATGGTGTTTTTGCAGCAGGAGATTGCAGGGTGAAATCCGTTAGACAAGTTGCCACAGCCATTGGAGATGGGGCAACGGCAGCAACGTTTGCATGCAGATATATAGATTTGAATTAGGGACAAAAAATGGAAATTTTGGGAATCGAAAAAATGTCAATGGTTGACTATCAAGACAAAATTTGTGCAACGATCTTCACAGGTGGTTGCAATTTTCGCTGCCCATTTTGCCACAATAGCGGAATTGTTGAAAAAGAATACCAAGCAATAGATGAACGGGAGATTTTGGCCTATTTAAACGAGAGAAAAAAACTGCTTGATGCTGTTGTCATCAGTGGTGGAGAGCCAACCCTTCAAAAAGATCTGTGTGAATTTGCAAGGGATGTCAAAAATCTTGGATACCTTGTCAAACTTGACACAAATGGGACAAATCCGTTTATGCTTGAAAGGCTTTTGAAGGAAAAGCTCATTGACTATGCCGCAATAGACATAAAAAATGATTATGAGCATTACAGCCCTGTTGCAGGAGTCAAAAATGCTGCGGTTGAAAACATCAAAAAATCTCTTGAACTGCTGAAAAGTTATAAAGTGCCTTATGAACTGCGCACAACACTTATCAAGGAGTTTCACAGCAAAACAAACATGGAAAAAATGGCAAAAGATCTCAAAGGAGAGAATCTTTTGTATTTGCAAAAATTCAAAATCAGTGATGGAGTTTTCAACAAATCACTAAACGAAGTGCCAAAAGAGACGGCCGAAGAGTTTGCAAAAATTCTCTCAAAAGGCATCAAAGAAGTTAAGTTGAGGGGATATTAAAAAAAACAGCCAATCGGCTGTTTTTATTTTTCAGTTGCTTGAATTTCGGTTTGTTCTTGTTGTTTTTTCTCTTCAAGTTTCCAGTGAATTAAACCATATATGTCATTTATTAAAAATAAGCTAAAACAAAGAACCGTTGGCAGATAGCCAAGGCCATAATTTGCCAAGCTGATTGACCACAAAACAATTAAGATAACGTCATTGAGGATATATCCAATTGCATAATAACTGCATCTTCTCAAAGATAAGTAAGCAGCAACAGCCGAGGTGACAAGAGAGAGTGTGCTTACAATCAATTCATTTGTGTTGAGAGCTTGAAGAATAAAATAAAATGCGATGGTGCCCACAGCGGTAACAATTGATAGATATAGGTATTCTTTTCCATGAATTTTGTTTATTTGGACTTTTGAAGTGTCAACTTTGTTTTTATTTTTAAACCAAACGACTATTGAGGTGATGTATATAGGCAACATTAGTCCAATATTTATAATCATTTCTCCATAGTACTTTTGTGTGAACGACAAAGTTGAGTAGATGATTAAGTTTACAACAATTACAAAAGGAGCAACGACAAGTCCTTTTGACAAAAACATAACCCCAAAAATTCCAATTATTGAAGAAGCAAAAGAAAGCCAGTTTTTCTCGTCACCAACCACAAATCCGATTATGATGACGATGACACTGATAGTCAGCAAACAGATTTCAAACCAATTCCAACCTTTCAATAATTTTTTCTTCATGCAGAGATTATAACATATATACATTTTCAAAGCAAATAAAAAAATCCGAACAATCTGGTGTTCGGATGCGGCTTTTCTGGTAGCCTCTAGGGGAATCGAACCCCTGATTCCGCCGTGAGAGGGCGGCGTCTTAACCGCTTGACCAAGAGGCCATTGCTCCTATATCATAGCAAATTTGTGTGTAAAATGCAATAATTTTGGAAAATTTCTCAAAAAAAGTCAAAAATACTTAAAAAATTTTAACAATTCTCTTGCAAAGTATCATATTTTTTGTTAGAATAAAGCATCCATGAAAATTAAAGATACGTTGGCAAAATTTTATAGAAAAATCAAACTTGCAATTTACAAAAATATGTTTCGCAAGAGTGACAAGCAAGAGGAAGAAATATCTTCGTCTGAATATTTTTGTTTGCAATGTATCTATTTGATGGACAAACCAACAATAAGTCAGTTTGCAAATTTCATGGAAATTTCTGCTCCAAATGCGACTTACAAAGTGAAACAACTGATCAAAAAGGGTTACATCACAAAAGAAAAGTCAAAAAAAGACAAGAGAGAATTTGTGATTGTCCCAACGCAAAAGTTTTTTGATTACATCAAAAACAGAGAGGACACTCTCACAATCAATGATATGAAAAATGGTATGAGTGAGCAGGAACAAGCAAAGCTTGATGCCATCATGAAGATATTAAATGAAACCAATGCATAACGACAAGTTGTGCATTATATTTTTTCTATCAAGCCTTTGATTTGGTCTGCATATTCTTGTGCTTTTTCAAAATCTGTGTATTCCACCATGACACGGATTTTTTCTTCTGTGCCACTTGCACGAACCAAGATTCTGCCAGCTGGGGCAATTTCAGAAGAAATTTTTGTGAGAAGATGATTGAGATTTTCATTGTTTATCACTTTGATTTTGTCTTTCACAGCAATATTGAGATTTGCCTGTGGAATCATTTGCACATCAAAAAGTTCGTCCAACGTTTTGCCGGAAGTTTTGACAACTTCACATAATTTGATTGCTGTCAAAACACCATCTCCGGTTTTGGCATAATCTCTTATGATAATGTGTCCAGATTGTTCTCCACCAAGGACCAAATTCATCTTTTCCATTGCTTCAATGACATACTTGTCTCCGATGTCTGTGCGAATGAGATTGATTTTGTTTTTGTTGAGTTCAAGCATAATGCCAGAATTTGTGTGGCTTGTGCCAACGACCGAATTTGCAAAAAGTTTCCCCTGTGTTTTGAGATGTTTTGCCAAAATGTACATTATTTTGTCACCATCAAAAACTTTGCCAGATCCGCTGACTGCTATCACTCTGTCTGCATCACCATCAAAGGCAAAACCGATGTCGGATTGTGTTTTTTGCACTTTTTCAATCAAATTTTCAATGTGAAGAGAACCACAATCATCATTGATATGGGCTCCGTCATTTTTGCATGAAAAACAACAGACTTGTGCATTTTTCATTTTGAACACACGTGGTGCAACCTTGAAACTTGCACCATTGCTTGCATCAAGACAAATTTTCATGTTTTCAAAATTGCATGTTGAGCTTGCTGACAGATGTGACACATATTCTTCTGGCAGTTTGAGTTGGCTTTTGAATTGTCCACACCTTTCACAAACATATTTATTTTGGAAAAATTCTTCCAAGAAAGCACAATCCTCATCTGAAAGTTTTGTGCCTTTGCTATTAAAAACTTTGATGCCGTTGTATTCCGCGGAATTGTGTGATGCGGTTATCATCACACCAAAATCAAAATGATGTTTTTCTGTGAGATATGAAATGCCTGCTGTTGGAAGGATGCCAACGTATGTCACATTTGCTCCACCTTTCACAGCGCCGGCACTCAATGAGAGCATAAGAACAGAACCTGATAGGCGAGTGTCTGTTCCAACGACAATGCGAGGGTTGTGTTTGATTTGAGAAAGAGCATTTCCAATGTCAAAAGCAAGCTCACTTGTTATTGTTTTGCCGTAAATTCCTCGCACCCCATCTGTGCCAAAATAATTTCCCATAAAAGCCTCCTGTTTTTGTATATATTGTTGTGTTTAGAAAAGTGTGAATTTACTTGCAAAAAAAAACAAAATTTTATACAATAAAGAGCATGCTAAAAAAGGAGGTGGATATGATAGATCGTGATGGAATTGAAAGACCAGATCAGCCAGATGTTCATATGTTGAAGATCAAAAACACAAAACGTCAAATCAAATTTGATGACTCATATCCATATCGACCTCGCAACATCTTTTTCCGTATGTGGGCAGCACTTTTTAGAGCTTTTACAATTTGCGTGCTTTGTCCAGGCTTTTTTATTTTTAACAAAATCCAAGTTCGCCAAAGAAAAAATTTGAGGGGAACTTTCAGAAAGGGAATGGTTGTCGTTTGCAACCATGTGACCGTGATTGATGATTTGTCAATTGGCACAAACATTTTAAACACAAGAAAAATCTTTTTCACGACTTTGCAACAAAATGTTCAAAGACCGAAAGTTGGTTTCTTTTTGAGATCTTTGGGAGGAATTCCAATTCCAACTTCAAGTGTGTCTGGCATGAGAAAATTTGATGAAGATTTGAGTTATCTTTTGAAACATAAACATGCCATCATATACAATCCAGAAGCTGCACTTTGGCCAAAATATCGTGGAGTGAGACCATTCAAGCGTGGAGCCTTTGTGACCGCTGTCAAAAATGATGTTCCAGTGTTGCCAATTGCAATCACAATGAAAAGAAAGCTGAAAAGAAACGGAAAATATAAGTATAAATACATCTTCACCATCTGCCCATTGATTTATCCAGACAAAGAATTGGGAGAAAAAGAGTCATCAGAAAAACTCCTGAAAGAAACACATGATGTCATTGAAAATGTTGTTAATGAGTATTATCGAAACAACAAGTGTGGATTTGAAGATGAAAAAACAAAGAAAACGAAGAACTAACACTCTTCGTTTTTTATTTTGAAAAGCATAAAAGATATGATAAAATCAACATATGAATATAACAAGCGCAAGATATCTCACTTCGGTTGTCAAAAAGAGTGAAATATTGAAAGATGACATGGTTGAATTTGCATTTGTCGGCAGAAGTAATGTTGGCAAATCTTCTCTTATCAATTCTTTGGTTGGACAAAAAAATTTGGCAAAGACATCTTCAACTCCCGGACTGACCAAGATGATCAACTATTTTGTTGTCAATGAAAGATTTAGGATTGTGGATTTGCCTGGATATGGCTATGCAAAAACAGGGCATAAACATATTGCAAATTGGGCGGGGTTGATGGAGGAATATTTGACACTTTCTCCAAACTTGAAATCTGTTTTTGTTTTGGTTGATTGTCGGATCAAACCGACCGAACTTGACAAGATGATGATTGAGTTTTTAAACAACTATCAAATTCCATACGTTGTGATTGCCACAAAAGTTGACAAAATTGCAAAATCAAAGATTTCACAAGCATGTGGAGAAATCTCCAAAGTTCTGGGCATAAGAAAGGAAGCGATCTTTGCTTGTTCTTCTGAAAATGGTTTTGGGAAAGAAAAGATTCTGGATTATATTGAAAATATGTTATAAAAAAGACTGCTTATTTTGTGCAGTCTTTTTTTATTACCCTTGTTTTCTTTGTTTCGAAATCAAGTTCTCTTGTTTTGTATGAATCGTGCTTTTTCAATAATGACAAGGACAACAATCTTTCATCAAGAGGGCCTCTGTATAGTTGAGAGGTGGAGATGTTTTCGTCTTTGAAACGTATGCCGTGAGAACCGAAAAAGATTGAAGGATCTTGGCTTTTTGTGAGAACATAGTTGTGTGTTGCCACGTTCAAAACGTTTTTGTCATTCATCATCAAAGAGATGGTTGACATATTCAATCTTGTCATTGCTCCATCTTTGTAATATTTGATCAATTGCACAACTTTTTCATTTGGAGACAGCCTCTTTGGTTGGCCAAGTTTTTGATAGTGATATACAATTTCGTTTTGGTCAAAAGACAAAATAATTTTGCATTTGCTGTTTTCAAAATATATTTCTGGCTTGTCATTTGGATTTTTTTGTCTATATTTCAATTTTACATGCAAAAATTTTGGTTTCAAATTGTATATGTAAAGCAAATTGTTGTCATGATTCATTTTCCAAACTTTGTCATCAGGTTGTGGAAGAGAAGTAAGAAAT
>Ga0310786_10007599_pt1 | contig 14108 bp, 6 predicted proteins | sample AusTroGonzalo_MG_FD_203881 | JGI IMG/M metagenome (GOLD analysis project Ga0310786, IMG submission 203881) | Bovine rumen microbial communities from tropical cattle in Woodstock, Queensland, Australia - Gonzalo_03 (v2) (version 2) | ecosystem: Host-associated > Mammals > Digestive system >... | reverse complement strand
CCGCCTCCAACTCTTCGCTTTTTATGAGTCCCATGCTACCGTTATACGGCACGCCTTCCTTCACGTATCCGTCATAGAGCCGTTCCTCCGACTCGAGGAGCGTGCTGCGTGCCGCCACCTCAAAATCGGCCTCCTCATGGAGTTCCTGCACCAGGGTAGGGATCAGCGGGCAGTTCTCGCTGGTGAGCATGAAGGGTGTTGCAAACAGATACTCGGCACAGGGCGCCACTTGCGTTAGGGACTCCATCCCACCCATGAGGCAGTTATGGAACAGGATGGCCTTCAGGTGCGCGATCTCCGACATGGAGATACCCGTACTCAGCTCGTACATGTTGATGCGTTGGTGGTTCAGCAGTTCATCGGGCAGGACACCTCGCGTGGACCCGTCGTCCTGCTTAGGGTAATCCGTCTCGGCATTGAAGCCGTTGGCATGACCGTACAGCGCCAGTATGTAATCTCTGGCGGGAAGCTCCTCTTTTGCCCGGTTTAGGATGGCCTTGATGTTTTCCGGGTCGTAGAGTTTATACTGTTTCGTATCCGCCCCTTCTGTATGGATCTTCCCAAAGTCCGTATCCTTGTCCAGCTCGAATGCCACCACCTCGCCTGGTGCACCGTACTTGCCGGAGAAATGCTCACCATCTGCTCCGTATTTGTAGACGGCCAGTACGCGTACCTTCTTGTCGGGGAGTTTCGTCTGCGTCTCTTTCCAGATATCCTCCATGGTGTAATCCATCTCACCTCCGGTAGATCCGTATATGATGACGGTGTAGTCTGCCAAGTCGGAGCCCGGAGTCGGCTTGTCTTTATGGCAGGAGAACAAGCAGACGAGGGAAACGAATGCCAGCGTATGGAGAAGATACTTTTTCATTTACTTAATAAGAGACTACTTGAACCACTCGGTGAGGTGGTCCTTGGCGTACAGGTAGTAAATGGCCAGACCCAGCCAGCTGGTGGCCAGCACCAGGAAGCAGCAGATGATCTTTCCAACCAAGGAGATGGGCTTCTGGAGAATGTCAATAACGGCGAGGATGGCCAGAACCAGGCCGACGAAGTAAAGAATAGCTCCAAGCATGATGATAACGTTTTGATTTATTGCTTTGCAAAGATAACATTTTCTGTTTCCGTTCTTCCCTAATTCTGCAATTTTGTGTTGTTTCCGGGGGGGTGATAGGAGTGGGTGTTTTTGCTAACTATTTGATTATCGGCATAATATAAGATTTACTCCCGGCAAAATCGCCGGGAGTAAATCTTACAAGTCGCTGATAATCGGACAACTAGCGATTACGCAAGCTAAACGGCCCTGCCGTTTGGGGACGGCCGTTAGTTGTCCCACTGGCCCTCGCCGCCTCCGTAGCCTTCGGTGTTGTTGGGGTCTTCGGGGAGGATGGTGAAGGTGCAGGTGGCCGATTTGCCATTGGCCGAGGTCACCGTGACGGTGGCCGTACCTTCGGCGATGGCCATGACCGTGCAGCGGATGCCATCGGCCTGGATGGTGGCATAGGTGGAGCCCTGTATATCCCAGGTAACGGTCCGGTCGGTGGCGTCTTCCGGATTAAACAAAACCTGCAAGACAAAAGAGTTTCCTACCGCCATCGAGTAGGTGGTCTTGTTCAAGGAGACGCTCTGTACCGTAACCACAACCGTCACTGTACACTGGGCTGTATGCCCGCGCGCCGTGGTCACTGTAATAGTGGCAGTACCACCGGCCACACCAGTAACCTTACCGTTGGCGTCCACGGTGGCCACTGAGGTGTTGTTACTGTGCCAGGACACCTTTTTGTCGGTGGCTCCCGTCGGGAGCACAGTGGGCACAAGTGTCTGGCTGGTACCCTTTTCCAGAGTAATGGATGTCTGGTCCAGGGTTACCTCATCATCAGGAATTACCACATGGACGGTACACTTGGCCTCCAGGCCATTGTGGGTGGTAGCGGTAATGGTGACATTTCCCTCCGTTACGCCCGTAACTTTTCCTTCGTCACTTACAGTGGCAATGTTGGGATTGCTGCTGTTCCATCTGACGGACTTGTCGGTGGCATCATTGGGACCTACCGAGGCGGTAAGGGTTTCACTCTTTCCGGCGTCCAGGGTGATTTCCTGTTTGTTCAGGGAGACTCTGGTAGCGGCGACGGTGACTTTCACTTTGCATACGGCCTCTTTTCCATCGGCCTTGGCCCTGATATTGGTTTCTCCGCCTGCGCGGGCGGTTACTACGCCTGAGGAATTCACGCTGGCTATATTGGAATTGTCACTGGTCCAGGAAACGGTCTTCCGGGAAGCGTTATCGGGGGCTACCGTGGCGGTGAGAGTTTGCGTCTGCCCCCTTTCGATACTGGTCTCGTACGTATCCAGTTCCACGGACTCCACATGGATGACCTCCTTCACCGTTACCGAACAGGTGGCACTCTTTTCACCTGCCTGGGCGGTAATGATGGCCGTGCCGGGAGCCACACCTGTAACCTTACCATACGAACTGACGGTAGCAGCAGCCGCATTGGAACTGCTCCATTTCACCGGATCCGTACTGTTGGCAGGAGTAAGGGTGGCATCCAGATAAATATAATCTCCCTCGAGGATTTCCAGGGTAGCCTTATTCAAGGAAATTCCCGTAGCCGGAACAATGAGCTTGGCAACCGCAACATTGCAGACGGCCGTCTTGTCACCCGCCTTGACCGTGATGGTGGCGTTTCCTTCCTTCACAGCCGTCACCTTGCCAGTGGCATCCACCGTAGCAACGGATTCCTTGCTACTGCTCCAGGTAACCGTCTTATCGGTGGCGTCGTCCGGGCTCACGGTGGCGGTAAGTTGAACCTCATCCTGCTCCGTCAAATCCAGCGTGGTCTTATCCAGTTTCACGGAAGCAACCGGAACCGTGACGTTGACGGTGCAGGTGGCCGATAGGTCTCCCACCTTGGCGGTGATGGTAGCCTTACCGCCACCTACCGCCTTTACCTTTCCGTTCTCCACAGTAGCCACCGATGCATCCGAGGTGCTCCAGGTGACGGTTTTGTCCGTGGCGTCGTCCGGTTTTACCGTAGCCGTCAGGGTAACTTCCTGCCCCTTGGTCAAATCCAGCGTGGCCTTGTCCAGAGCAACAGAAGCGACCGGAACCGTAACGTTGACAGCGCAGGTGGCCGATTGGTCTCCCGCCTTGGCGGTTATGGTAGCTTCTCCTCCACCCACGGCTTTCACTTTACCGTTCTCTACGGTAACCACATTGGCGTTAGAGGTACTCCAGGTAACCGTCTTATTGGTGGCGTCGTCCGGTTTCACCGTGGCCGCCAGGGTAGCTTCCTGGCCCTTGGTCAGATCCAGAGAGGCCTTGTCCAGAGTAACTGAAGTAACGGCTATAATCTTCTTGGCTACCGTGACGGTGCAGGTAACACTCTTTTCCCCGGCCTTGGCCGTGATGGTGGCGGTACCGGTAGCCACAGCCACCACCTTGCCATCGGCAACGGTGGCCACAGCCGCATTGGAGGTGCTCCAAGTGACGGTCTTATCCGTAGCATTGTCCGGTTTTACCGTAGCGGTGAGCGTGGCGTCGTCTCCTTCTACCAGCTCCAAGGTGGTCTTATCCAGGGTTACGGACTCCACCGGAATGACTTTCTTGGCAACCGTTACCTTGCAGGTGGCCGATTGATCCCCGGCCTTGGCGGTGATGGTAGCCTCTCCTTCCTTCACGGCCACGACCTTACCGCCTGTGACGGTGGCAATAGCCTCGTTGGAGGAGCTCCAAGTAACTGTTTTATCTGTGGCATCCTCGGGCGCCACCGTAGCAGAAAGGGTGGATTCATCCCCTTCCACCAGGGCAAGGGTTGTGCTACTTAGGGTGACGGAACTCACAGGAACCGTAACGTTGATGGTACAGGTGGCCGATTGGTCTCCCGCCTTGGCGGTGATGGTAGCCTTACCACCACCTACCGCCTTTATCTTTCCATTCTCCACAGTAGCCACCGATGCATCCGAAGTGCTCCAGGTGACGGTTTTGTCCGTGGCGTCGTCCGGTTTCACCGTAGCGACAAGGGTGGCTTCCTGGCCTTTGACCAGGTCCAGCGATGTGTTGTCCAGGGTCACGGAGGTTACCGGAATAAACTTCTTGCTGACGGCGACCACACAAGTATCGGCCTTATCCCCAGCCTTGGCTATGATGGCAGCGCTGCCTTCCTTGATAGCGGTCACCTTGCCGGTTTCGTCTACCGAGGCGACATCGGCCTTATCCGTGCTCCAGGTAACGGTCTTGTCCGTGGCGTCGTCGGGTTTCACCGTAGCGGTGAGGGTGGTCTCTTCCTCTTCTACCAGTTCCAGGACCTTCTTATCCAGGGTCACGGATTCCACGGGGATGACTTTCTTGGCAACGGTTACTATACAGGTGTCAGACACTTCCCCGGCCTTAGCTATGATGGAAGCCTGGCCTTCTTTGAGGGCGGTCACCTTGCCGGTTTCGTCCACTGTGGCTATATCGGCCTTATCTGTGCTCCAGGTAACGGTTTTATCCGTGGCGTCGTCTGGCTTCACGGTGGCCGTAAGGGTTGCTTCATCCCCTTCCACCAGCTCCAAGACCTTCTGGTCCAGGGTGACGGAAGTGACATCCACGTTGGGAATACCCGCCTGCCATACCGTAAATTTCTGCGACGCGGTGCCGCATTTGATGGTAACGGAGGCCTCGCGGTCCAGCTTCTCGTTGTTGGGCTGGGCCGTTACCGTCAAAGTGACGGAACCGGCCGAGCCGCTGGTGGGACTCACGGAAAGCCAGGTGGAGGACTTGACATCGGCCACATCGGCCGTCCATGCTACCGTGGTGGTAAACTTCACCGTCTGGCTTTGAACCGATTCTCCGGCTTCCAGGCTGATACCCTGGGAGAAAACCGCCTGGCTCTCTGTGGGTATTTCAATCTTGGGAACTACCGGTTGCGGTTTTTCTTCCTCCTGCTTTTTGCAAGCGAGGGTACAGGCTACTGCCATTAACAGAATGTATCCAATCTTCTTCATAGCCTTCCTAGTTTACGTTAATGACAGTCACAAGGGTTTCTTCCCCCGTATCCACCGATATCTTGTATTTTCCAGTGGCCGTCAACTGAAACCAGTCATCTATCTGGTCATAGGTAGTAGTGTTACCAGAAGGGTCTTTGACCGTCCAAACGGCACTGGTGTAGGTGAAATCATGATTGGAGAGCCGGAAATAGAAGTTGTCTCCCACATGGTAAGCAGCCTCTGTCTTGATGAACGGGGCGGGATAAACCGGAACCTCATAGATGGCGGAAGCCGGGCCTGCATATTTCATCTGGGTCCAGTCTCCATTCTCAGGTTTATAGTAGAATGCAAATTTGTCTCCCAGCACTTCCTCTCCCGTCAAATTAAATTGTACAGAAAGCGATTCCTTATAATTATAATACAAAGAACCGTTATAATACTCGTATGCCTCAAAGTTGCTAGTATTCCAGCCGGAGCTAGAACTCACGGGAGAATCGGCACGTTCCCCATTTTTGTTTACCCGAAACAGATCTACCACACCGGTAAACGGTCCAGAACCAGTATTCATGATAAGATTTCCGGTAACCCTCATTGAGTTTCCATTTTGGGAGAAGGTGATGCCCCTGCGGGTTCCGCCAAGCCTCTCACGATTAACGTCTGCGTATGAGAGTTCAAGGACATAATTGGAGGTCCCTTCCTTGTCCGGGACTAGGCCGAAGACTGCGGAAACGCTTCCAAAATGATCGTTGTCGGGGGTGTCTTGATAATCGGCATAATAGTATCCGTTGCAATAGCCTGCCCAACCAAAATTGAAATGAAAAACGGTGATACCGTCATAAGTGCCATAGCCATCCAGCACATAGGCGTGGCCACCACCATTGACAGAATCGCTTCCGCTGTAAAAGACAGGGTGCTGGGAGACTTCCTCTACCAGCATTTGATTCCACTGCGAGAGGGTATAACCGTCCGTGTACTCCCTTTCGATGGCGGCCTTGGAATACCCCATGTGGGTACAAAGGGCGCTGGTAAGCAAATACGAATAGCCTCCCGTCCCTCCGTGGGAACCATCTCCGTAGTGCACTTGCATCAAAGTTCCCACATCGTAAACCAGCTGGCCCGCATTGTTTCCCAATTCGGAACTCGCCTCTGCATAGAAAGCCTCGTACGTATCCAAGGCCTGCAACTCACTCCATCTGTACTCGGTTCCTAAGTCGTGGGCAGCTACGGTATAAGTACGGGTTCCATTATTATAGGTATAGTTAAAAGAATACTCCGGTACTTGACCCGTTCCGGCTACAGGATGTCCGAAATGGACCATCACTTCGGAGAAAGCCAAAGGCAGGCAACCGCAAACCGCCTGTTCCTGTCCCTCAAGAGTGGGACATAGCAGATTGGACGGGGCCCGCTGATTCCACTGAACGGTAAAAGGATAGTCCGTCAACTTGGTAACACCCTCAACCGGGTAAACGTTGCTTTTGGTTTCCTCAAAGCGGTCCCACTGGGCCCTTACTTCGGGCGTCGCTTCCGAGGTGGCACGGCTGTAATGCTTAATCCTTTCCATCCAGGCGCTCACATTGCAGGGCATGCCTTCCACCTGGAAACGGTTGGTGTAGGACAGGGCCAGCACGGGAGGCACGTTGTCGTTGCCGGCAACAATCACAAAGCCACCGCCGTCACGACCCACCACGTAGAAAGCGGGGCCTTCTGCATCGGCCTTGGTAGCGGCTGTTTCGCCGTCCCAGATTATCTGGAGGCCACTTCCCGCCTTGGTAACAGGCTGCGCAGAGAGTACCTTCTCCGCTACCTTCAGGGCCTTCTCCGGCGTAATGGGGCCGGCCTGCAGCACGGTGGAGAGCCCGGCCAGCAAAAGAATCAGAATGCTCTTTTTCATGGCTTAGTCCTCCATCAATTGAATGATTCCCACCTTGTCGGTTTCATTTACCAGCCATACCCGGTTTCCTGTTTTCTTAAGGACTCTGAAGGTCTTGTTGCTGGCGGTGGTCTTGGTATTTTCCTCTAGGGTGGTAACCGAAGCCTCGCAGGTGCCTCCCAGGGTCATGGAAGTAGGTGTTGTAACCTCTGCATAGAAACCTTCCTGCAGGTCTAGCACACGCACGAAACGGGAGTTGTTACTATTCTTATAGGCATATTGACTGGTTTCCTCCTGGTAACAGAGGGCCTTCAAAGGGGTCTCTGCACCGATGGCAGGGAAATAACCGAAGCCCTCGGACTCGAAGAAAGCAGACTTATACTGGGCATTATAGTTTGTTACCGGCATGTCCAGGATGTTGGAGCGCGTCACCGTATTGCTGTCATTCGCCTTGGCGCTGCGGAACATCACGTTGCCCTCGCTGTCCAGAAACTCTACCAGGAAGCCGTCGGAAAAGACTCCCGGGGGCAGCATGAGTACAAAGGTGGCGGGCGCACTGACGGGCTCCTCGCAACTCAGGTACAGGAAACTGTTGTCGTCCGTTTTCCGGGTAACTGTGAGGACGGGATCCGTCTCTGCAAAGTCAATGACTCCCTCTCCGTTCAAGGCCTCTTCTCCCTTGGTCTGCAAACGCACACCGGAGAAAGACTTGGAAGAGTTTACCGACAGGGATACGCCCCCCAGGATATTTTTGAAATGGAACTTGGTCACAGCTCCGGCTTTGGCCACGGAAACGGCCGCTCCGCCGCCGAAGCTTCCAGCCGCATATGCCTGTTGAGCGGGAAGGTTGACGGCTATACTGGTTCCGTCAAGCATACCACCTGCATCGGCCGGATAAATGGCATAGAAAGGACCGTCCCCTGTGAGAGCATCCCCCGTAAACTTGCCGGCCGTGGTGCCGGCACCCTCGCTCAGGGTGTAAACGATACCCTCAGGGGTAGTACTGTTATAAACCTTGATTTGATCTCCGGTGCTCCAGAGAACCTCCCGTTCTGGAGAAAGGGACGTTTTGGTGCCCACCGTTTGTTCCAGGGTGGCCGATATGGTCACCTGTTTTCCCTTGGCTCTGGTGGCAGGGCCGTCTTGCTCGGCATTCTTGCATCGGACGGCCGAAAGGACCGCCAAAGCAAGCAAAACCGGATATGACAGATTGCGTATTTTCATAAGTTATTAGTTAGGTCAAACACAAATATAGCCTAAATCCCTAAAAAAACAAAAGTTCTATAGTGGCACAGGCCGGTTTTCCCCCGACACACCTGCGCCGCGAATCGGCATCCTGTGCCCTATACTGGTGCGCCTGTACGCGGCTTTTTTCGGACCTGCTCCACAATAGGGGCTTTGATTATTGCAGGTTTTCGATTAAATTTGTAGGTAACCAAACTAATTGCCTATGAAAATGCGCAGCCTTTTGTATCCGGTTATGTTGTCTGTTGTGGCTCTTTTTGCCGTACAGTGTAAGAATGCCGAGAAGGATGGTCCTGCCTCCCAGCCGCAAGGAAAGGAAATAACCATTGTGGCTACTTTGGAGCAGCCCACCGGCACTAAAACTTCCCTTGACGCAGAAAACAAAGTCCTTTGGCAAGCCGGTGATATAATCAAAGTATATAATGCTAGTAACCTCAACGGTGTGGAACTCACCTTGACTGATGGTGCAGGAACTACAGTGGGTAAGTTCTCCGGAACCAGTCCTTCCGGGGCGGGCCCCTTCTACGCCATTTATCCGGCTAGTGCGGGCGGGGCGTTCAGTATCAGTGACTCCAATATAGCCGTCACCCTGCCTCAGAATCAGACTTATGCGGCTGGGAGCTTTGGTAGCGGTGCGGCCGTGTCCGTGGCCAAGGCAGAAACGGTGGATAAACTGTTCTTTAAGAACGTTTTGGGTGGCGTATCCATGACGGTTACCTCCGGCGGTCCCATTTCCGGCATCCGGATTCAGACCAAGGGCAATGAAGCCCTGAGCGGAAGCGGTACCATTACCGTGGGAGACGGAGTCCCAGCCATTTCCGTTACCAAGGCTACCGATGAGGACAGCTACTTGAACGTGATATGTGAATCGGCCGTAAGCACGCCCGCCACCTTCATTGTGATGCTGCCTCCGGGAGCCTTTACCAGCGGTTTCCTCGTTGAATTCTTGGATAATAACAAAGAAGTGATGTTCAGGAGCGCCAAGGCAGTGGCCGATAATGAAGTTAAGCGCTCTTCTATTCTCTACATGCCCGAGAGCACCTACACGCCCGCTTACAAGGCCGATTTCTTCACGTCCGAAGGCTTTGGTTATTACCCGGCCATTGGCGCAGGCGCAGATTTGAATAAGAGCCTGGCCTACGAAGAAGCTAACAGCCAGTACGCCTTCCTGACGGGAGAGACCCGCGAAGTGCGCGTGCAGAGCCTGGAAAGAGGCTTCTATACCATTATCACCACCCCCAAGGAGATGGCTCTGGGAGAAAGCTATAATGTGGATGTGACCACTCTGGTGGGCGATACCAAAACGGCTCTGGACACCAAGAGTTACAAGGTCCTGCAAAAGACAGCAGACCGCGTGTGGCTGGTCAACGACACGGACCATTCCGGTATCATTCAAAAGTTGGAGGACTAAGCTATGAAAAAGACTATACTCGTTCTAATGCTCTTAGGGATCGCAACTGGGCTCTATGCAGGTCCCATCACTCCCGAAAAGGCCCTGAAGGTAGCTGAAAAGGTGCTGTCTGTTCAGCCGGTAACCAAATCGGCCTCCACCATTCGCATTATCTGGGACGGGGAAACGGCGGCCACCAAAGCGGCTGGGGAAGACCCTGCCTTCTACGTAGTTGGCCGGGACGGGGGAGGCTTTGTGATTGTGGCCGGTAACGATAACGTGCGTCCGGTGTTGGCCTTATCCTACACCAATCGTTTTGAGGTGGAAGGCATGCCAGCCAATGTCCGTTACTGGATGGATAAAATCAAACGTTACAGCCGCAGCATCCAGGAGGCCACGCCCGAAGTAAAGGCTCAATGGGAGGCCTTTGAGGAAACAAAGGGAGAGGTGATTCCAGATGAAGGCGTTACAGGAAAGTATTTCCCTAAGAACAAGCCCACGGTAGAATGGGGGCAAGAGGAACCAGGTAGTTCCAAGTTACCCACCGCTTCAGGAGATACTGAGCATGCCGTCAGTGGCTGTGTCGCCATTGCTATGGCTGAAATCATGACTTGGTTCAAGTATCCTGAATCTGGAACGGGAACGGTGAGCGGGTATACATCCCAGGTAACCATCAATAACGTAACTCATACGGCTATAATATCAGAACACCCTCTTGAGACGGTATACAATTGGGATGGAATGGAGTTGCTTACGGATTATAAGAAGTTTCGTGCTGAAAAGGGAACGATATTGGGGAATAATATAGCTCAGTTGGTTTATGATATTGGAACTATCTTGCAGTTGAACTATAGTAGTGCGTTAACGAGTGGTAATGTCAAACGTGCTGCCACCAAGTTAAGTGAGCATATGGGGTATTCCAAAGCGGCTATAGAAAGGAGCGTTAATGACTATCCTATGTGGCAGTGGAATGAAATGCTTAAGGAACAGGTGGATGAGCATCCTCTCTACTATAGAGGGGCGGATCCAAATGATGGTAGTGGCCATGCATACGTCATAGATGGATACGGCTTCTATTCGGGGAGTATTGTTTTCCATTTCAACTTCGGTTGGGATGGCCTGTGCAATGGCTATTATTCCTCCGATTATCAGAAACCCTACGATTATGAAGACATTCGGGATGAGGGCTTTGGAGAGTACCATGATGTCTCCGCTATGTTCGATTTTGTTCCTGATGAGTCCCAAACAAGTAATTTCGTTTTGGAGTTGGATTACCTTTACAATGGAGGTGTTTCCGGCTCATATAGCGGAAACGGGTTAAGTATTTATGCCAACTATATACATAACCCTGGGAATTATGCTTTTTCTGGAAAGCTGGCTTTGTTTTATGTGGATAAAAACGGTGATAGAGAGGAGGATCCTATATACGAATTCACCATGCCGAGCGAATACCTCCCAAGCCTTCCAGCAGGTTACAATTTCTATGGTGGGGACGATGGAGTTTATCTTACCCTTTCTCATGCTGGGACGGGTTTTGAACTTGGAGACAAATTGGCATACTACTATAAACCGGAAGGAGGAACGGAGTATAAAATAGTCGGTTTTAAGAATAAGTCGCTTGGCCTAGAGGAATTAGCATTGGCGCCTGCCGCCTTCATTAAGACGGAGGCAAGTTATGCCAAGAACGACTACTTCTATTTCCGTCTCACGAATCATGATGTGGCGTACCCGCACGCCGTTTGGTACATAACGGACCCTGATGGCAATGAACTTCCTACTATGAATCAAGGCGACGACAGAGTACAGCTCACCAAGTCTGGCAAATACAAGATCAAAGTGACGCCGGTAGAGGGGGGAGAGTCCATTGTCGCAGTTATTAACGTAAACTAAGAAGGCTATGAAAAAGATTGGAATCATTCTCTTGTCGGCAGTAGCCCTCATTTTTGCATGTAAGAAAACGGAACCGGACAAACCCAATCCTCCGGCACCCGTGACTCCCAAGATAGAAATCCCTACAGAGAGCCAGGCAGTTTTCTCGCAGGGGATAAGCATACAGGCTGGTACTTCGAGTCAGAGCCAAACGGTGAAATTCACCACCACGGCGGCCTGGAGTGCCGATGTGGCCGATACAAAAGTCTCCACATGGCTTAGCGTGCAACCCACCAGCGGTAGCGCAGGCACAGTGACCATGACGGTAACCGCCCAGCCCAATACCGGAACAGATGCTCGTGAAGCGTCCGTGACTATCAAGTGCGGTACGGTAACGAAGAAGTTCACCGTTAAGCAGGCAGGCACTCCCAAAGTGGACGTAACAGAAGTAACTCTGGACAAGGCCGAACTAAGCCTGGTCGAAGGCCAGGAGGCCGAATTAAAGGCCACGGTAAAACCGGACAATGCCACGGATAAAACGGTCACCTGGACTTCCTCCGACGAAGCTATTGCCACAGTGGCCGATGGCAAAGTTAAGGCCGTGAAGGCTGGCACAGCCACCATCACCGCCAAGGCTGGTGCGAAGGAAGCCACCTGTAAAGTCACGGTTACCGCCGCGGTGGTCTCGGTAGAGTCCATCAAGCTGGATAAGGAATCCTTGGAGCTGGTGGAAGGTGACAAAGCTACCCTCACCGCAACGGTTACGCCAGACAACGCCACTGACAAGACGGTGACTTGGACTTCTTCCAATGAGTCCATTGCCACCGTCGCCAACGGTGAGGTGACGGCCATTAAGGAAGGGACTGCCACCATAACGGCAAAAGCTGGTGACAAATCGGCCACATGCGCCGTAAAGGTTGCCAAGAAGGTGATTGCCGTTACGGGCATTGCCCTGGACAAGACCTCTGTGGGAATGACAGAAGGGGAGGAAACCCAGCTCACCGCCACGGTAACTCCTGACAATGCCACGGATAAGACCGTAACTTGGACCAGCGATGCCACCGCTATTGCCACCGTGGATAACACAGGAAAGGTAAAAGCCATCAAGGAAGGCAGCGCCACTATCACCGCTAAGGCGGGGGACAAGACGGCTACATGCACCGTTACCGTAGCCAAGAGCATCATACCTGTTACTTCCGTAACCCTGGATAAGACCTCACTGGAGCTTGTAGAAGGGGATGAGGCCACTCTCACCGCAACGGTAAAACCGGACGATGCTACTGATAAAACCGTTGCCTGGAGCACCTCAGATGCGGCTATTGTTACCGTGGAGAATGGTAAGGTGAAAGCCGTAAAGGAAGGTACGGCCACTATTACGGCTAAGGCCGGCGAAAAGAGCGCCACCTGCACCGTGAAGGTGACGAAAAAGGTAATTGCCGTCACGGGAATCACCCTGGATAAGAATACCCTCTCCCTAAATAAGGGCGAAGAAGCTACTCTCACGGCCACGGTGAGCCCGGCCGATGCCACGGATAAGACCGTCACCTGGAGCAGTTCCGACACCAAGGTGGCCACTGTGGAGAACGGTAAGGTGAAAGCCGTGGGCGGTGGCAGCGCAACCATTACGGCCAAGGCGGGAGATAAGAGCGCCACCTGCGCCGTAAAAGTTACCGTCCCCGTTACCGGTATCACCCTGGACAACGCTTCCGTCACCTTGAAGGAAGGCCAGGAAATCCAACTCTCAGCCACCGTAGCACCGGTTGATGCTTCGGATAAGACCGTTACCTGGAGCAGTGACAAGACCGATGTGGCCACGGTAGACAACACGGGAAAGGTAAAAGCCGTCAAGGAAGGCAGCGCCACCATTACCGCGAAGGCGGGTGACAAATCGGCCTCCTGCACTGTCACCGTTGCCAAGAACGTGATTGCCGTGACAGGCGTCACCCTGGATAAGGCCAGCCTGGACCTCACCAAGGGTCAGGAAGCCACTCTTACCGCTACGGTGAGCCCGGCCGACGCCACAGACAAGACCGTCACCTGGAGCACTTCAAATGCGGAAGTGGCCACCGTGGTGAATGGCAAGGTAAAGGCCGTGGGCGGCGGCACCGCAACTATTACGGCCAAGGTGGGTGACAAGAGCGCCACCTGCGCGGTCACCGTTAAGGTTCCGGTAGAATCCGTGACTCTGGACAAGACCTCCCTGGACATGACGGAAGAGGACGAGGTCCAGCTCAAAGCCACCGTAAAGCCCGATGACGCTTCGGACAAGACGGTTTCCTGGAGCAGCGACAAGACCGATGTTGCCACGGTGGACAATACTGGCAAGGTAAAAGCCGTTAAGGAAGGGACCGCCACCATCACCGCCAAAGCCGGAGACAAGACGGCCACTTGCGCCGTCAAGGTTGCCAAGCGCGTTGTCCCGGCCACCGGAATATCCGTAGATCCCTCCCAGTTGGAAGTGTATGTGGGTGAATACAAGTATGTATCGGCCGTCCTTATTCCCAGCAACAGTACGGATTCTCCGGAATGGAGCACCTCCGACGCCAGTATTGCCTCGGTGAATACCGCCGGAAAGATTACCGGCGTAGCCCCTGGAACGGCCACCATCACTGCCAAGGTAGGTGAACACTCGGCCACTTGTGCGGTAACGGTCAAGGCCGTCATAGAGGTGGAATCCGTTACTCTCAGTGAGACCACCAAGGGTTTAGTCAAGGGAGAGACGTTTACCCTCACGGCCGCAGTGACTCCGGACAACGCCACCTATAA
>Ga0310786_10007598_pt1 | contig 14109 bp, 8 predicted proteins | sample AusTroGonzalo_MG_FD_203881 | JGI IMG/M metagenome (GOLD analysis project Ga0310786, IMG submission 203881) | Bovine rumen microbial communities from tropical cattle in Woodstock, Queensland, Australia - Gonzalo_03 (v2) (version 2) | ecosystem: Host-associated > Mammals > Digestive system >... | reverse complement strand
TGATGAGCTCAACCTGCCACGTTACCATCAACAACAGCGGTATGGTCGGCAACGTCTATGGCCCGAAGGAGAATGGTTCATTCTCTGGCTGGCTTGGGGGCTATGCTGAGGTGACCAACTGCTATGCTGTAGGTTCTGTAGAAGGTATCCAAGACGATGATCACTACTTCGCCCGTCACGGCGGTGGCGATAACATTCATATCACCAACTGCTATGCACGCTATGGCACACAGGTTCCCACCGTCAGCGATGATGATTTCGTAAGCGGTGCCCTCGCTTGGAGAGCTAACGGAAGCCAGTTCCGCACAGGTTACTGGTATCAGGACATAGGCGTGGACAATTATCCATTCCCCGATCCCTCTCATGGTACCGTTATCTTCGCAGCTGACCAATACTTCTCTGTAGCTAATGAAGAGGATTTGGCAGAAGTTGCTGCAGCTATCCAGGAATACGAGAAAGCTGCCGTTGAAGAGGCTATTGTTACTCAGTCATTGCTTGACGAATACGACGAATTAATTGAAGCATTGAGTGAAGCTACAACAATCCTTGAGTTTGCTGATGCTATCGATGCTGTAAATGCAAAGAAGGCAGAAGTTGCACAGAATGCTGCAGTTTATAAGGCATATATGGACAAGTGTGCAGAAGTCAAGGCTTATCTTGAAAGTCATGACGACTTCGCAGGTGAACTTCGCGAAAGTCTCGAATACTATCTCGCAAACAATGATGAACCTAGCGAGGAGAACGCTCTTGGTACATATGAATATATCGTAGAAAACCACACTGCTACTGCTGAGGAAATTGCAGCAGAGACAGATCGTGTTACCAAGTGGCTTGCCAATGCTGTTGCCGCAGACTATGCTGTTGGTACAGACATAAGCAGCTTGATTCCTAATGGAGACTTCAGCAAGCAGAAGGAGAATTGGACTGGTGGTTGGAGCACAGGCTATGGCTCAACTACAAACGAAGAAGGCAAGACCTTCGTAGGCGTTGAGGCTTGGAACGTAACTGGTGACCAATACCAGACAGTTGAAGGCATGAAGCCAGGTTACTATCTGGTAGGTGTCAATGGTGCTTTCCGTCCCAGCAACAACCGTTACAGCACGAACTATGCTGCAGGTATCTATGCTAACGGCATCTTCAACTACTTCCCAACAGTTATTGAGGATTATGTTCCTGCTGATGAGGCAGAAGACGGTGTAAACTGTAACCTGACTATTAAGAGTGCATACGACCTTTCTGTTTACGACGACAACTTCTCTACTAGCGATGAGCAAGCAGAAGAAAATGGTGCAACCCTTCTCGGTTATGCTGTTCATGGTGAAACCGGTATGGCAATTGCAGCAGCAGTTGACCGTTATCAGGCTTACACTATTGCAAATGTAGGCGAGGATGGTAAACTTACCATAGGTATCAAGAATCCTGGCACACATTACAGCAATGACTGGACAGGCTGGGGTCCCTTGAAGGTGGTTTATTGCGGTGATGACGAAGATAAGGTCAACGAAGCTTTTGACAAGGTTCTTGACAATATGGTCGCTCGTGCTAACACCATTCTTGCTTATGAATATGATATAGAAACAGCTGCAGCAGGTCCCAATTTCCCAACAGCACTGAAGGAAGAACTTCAGGCTGCTGTTGACAGTTATGGTAATGCACAGACTATAGAAGCAAAGGCAGCACTTGCTGCTAAGTTCTCTGAACTCTTCGAAGGCATCTATGAAGGCAAGCAAGCTTATGTTCATCTCCACGACATAGCTTCTGCTATGGAGTTTATTGAAAGTGCTAATCTTCCTTTGGTAGAAAAAGAAGAGGAGAGTGGCGAGTGGGTTGAAACTGGAGAGTATGTATTCAGCCCAGATGAAACGGAAGAACTTTATGATAAATCCGGTGAAATGCTCGCTGCATATGAAGATGGTACTTACAGCACAGAGGAAGCTTGGAATCCTGAAGCTTTGAATAGTGCGATAGTTTCTGAGATTCTTCCTGTTCAGGACGAAGACGGATTCTATCTCATTGGTACTCCCAAACAACTTGTTGCTTTCCGTGGTATTTCTAGCTTCAAAGATTATACTGTGAAGGGTAAGTTGACTGCAGACATCAATATGAAGGGTATTGGAATGCAGCCCATCAACCAGTGGGATTACAGCTATCGTGGCACATTCGATGGCCAGGGCTACACCATTGGTGATGTTTATATCAACTTCGACGGAGAACGTTGCGGCCTGTTCAACACCATTGATGGCGCAACCATCAAGAACTTGAAGGTGACTGGTGAATACTACACAGGTTCTAAGTACATGGGTGGTCTTGTTGGTTATACTTACAATTCCCGCATCGAAAACTGTGAGGTTGCTGTTAACTTGAACTCTTCTGTTAATGGCGATGGTACCCACGGTGGCCTTATCGGTCTGAATGACGGAAGCGGCACAGTTGTTAATAACTGTCTTATCAGCAGTACATTGCTCGGTGAGAGCACCAACTCTTGCGGTAATGTCTGTGGTTGGGCAAGTGCTACAATGACTGTCCAGAACACGTTGATTCTTTCTCAGAACCACACTGTCAGCGAGAGCAGCAGCAACTCTGTAAGTCGTAACCCGGACAACTGCACAGTAAGCAATGTATTTGTTGTGAAACATTTCGGTACTTCAAGCGGTACACTTGTTACACCTGAGCAGCTGGCAAGCGGTGAGATTACTTACAGATTGAATGGTAGCCAGAGCGAAACTCCCGCATGGTTCCAGACTATCGGTGTAGAAGCTACTCCTCATCTGTTCGATGGTGATGTGGTTTACTACTATGGTGGTCAGTACATTAACGATAAGCCGAATCCTCAGCTCAATGCGTTTGCTTATAACCTCGATGCTAGATTAGGTGGCGACAAGGTTGTAGTAAGCTTTGATCTGAATGCAGAAGCAGAAGCTGTTAAGGTTAACTTCTACGATGGTGAGACTTTGGTTTACAGCGCAGATGCAGATGGAGAGGACTTCGCAGCAGGTTCACACTCTGTAACAGTTGATGCAAGCAACCTTGGCTCTAATCCTACCGCTTTGAACTATGAGGTAGAAGTTAAGGGTAAGGGTTCTCTTGATGCTCGTAAGATTGGCGATAGCTACAAGTTCAACTCGTCTTATGGTTTGACAGTTAACAACAATCCTGCAAGCAAGGGCTTTGGTCAGGTGCTCATTACCGAGTCTCGTCCTACAGAAGATCCTGCAGGCATGTTCTCAACAGGCACTCCTGGTGCTCTCTTCGCATTCGACGCGGGCTTTAAGCCTGTTGGCTCTTACTATGGTGGCCTCGACATTCCTAACGAGACTCCAATCACAATTTCAGGTGACTATCAGTTCGACCTGAAGGATATCCGCTTCTCTAAGGACGGACGTCTCTTCGTAGGCCGTGCTTCCGGCACAAGCAATAGCTCTGTTTGGGAAATCAATCCTGATGACCTCAGCGAGCCTTGGAAGCCTGTCTTCACAGGTGGTGAGCTTGACGAAGCTACTGGTATCACTTATGTAGGTGACGACGAGCAGAACCGTATGGCTGTAGGTCTCGCTGTTGAAGGTGAAGGCGATGCTCTGAAGTTGTATGTTCTTGGTGCTCAGCGTAGCAATGGTGAGTACAACACTACCGACTACAACTGTGCATTCTACAACCTGGGTACTGCCACTGAATGGACAACAAAGCCTTCTGGTTATGTTGCAGCTCTCGATGGTGTATATACCATTGCTCCGGGTCATGTGGGTATCCACGAAGATGGTCAGGGTGGTCTCTGGTACATCCAGTATCGTTCTACTCCGTCTGCCGAACTGCCTGCTATCAAGCATTTCGATGCAGAAGGCAACGAGGATTACAGTGACATTACCACTTCTACCAACAGCGGCAAGATGGCTGTCACTTCTGATGGCAAGTATCTCGCTATTCCAAAGGGTAGCAGCAAGGTTGTTATCTATGAGACCAACTACGTTCCTATGGAGAATGGCAGGATCTACCTGAATCCCCTCTACAACATCACTACTACAGAGACTAATATCACTGGTTTGGCATTCGACTATGCTAACAACCTTTACGCTACTTCCAGCGCATCTGCTGCTAAGACACTGAGTCGCTATGTCATCCCAAGTTGGAACGATAATAAGGCTGTTACTCCTGGTAACGGTATAACTCTCGGCCTGAAGGGTGATGTGAATAATGATGGCAATATTACTATTGCCGATGGTGTAGCTGTTCTGAATGCAATGGCTGGTGAGTCTGTTCCAGGTGATGCAGATGTGAATGGAGATGGTGATGTTACTATTGCTGACTTCGTTGCAGTTCTGAACCTCATGGCTGCACAGTAAGAAAGAACAGAACTAGTTGAGCTGGTTAACCTGGCGAACTAGACATAATCGAAGCCCTCTGCGGACAAGTTCTGCAGGGGGCTTTTTCTATGCAACGTGCCTAGTTGATAAACTAGACGTGCCTAGTTGGAGAAGTAGGCGTGTTAAGTTGCCCAACTTAACGTGTTACGATTGCAAAGTTAACGTGTTATGATTGCCAACGTAACGTGCTATGTTTGCAAACTTAACTGCGTGTGTGTTGTGAGAGATATTCGTCAAGGGTGATTCCTTCCACTTTCAGGAAGCAGGCACGAACGGTTTGTGTGGTACCAAAACCTGCTGCAAGCGTATCATTCAGTGTGTTGACTTCGCCTCTACTTATCATCCTTTTCAGTTCTGCCACACGAAAACTGCCGATGTAATCGTGCACATTGTTGAAACCTTGACTGCGTACACTCTGCAAAACAAGATGTCGATTGTAGCCTACTTCCTGACAAAGACGGTCACGACCAAAAGTGCTGTCCTTCCACTCGTTACGATGATTCTGCATCCAGAAATTGATGCGTTGGAAACGATGCAAGTTGGCTTCGTTGAAGTCCTCCTGATCCTTCTCTTTGTTCTCCTCGACAGGAGCCTCCGCAACCTCGCTTATGACGGGCCTTGGCAGCTGCAAAGCCAACGTTTCCAGAGTGCGGAACATGAGATAGAGGTTCAGTATGGTGAAGAGAACAACATAGATGGCGAGCAAAGTAAGGTTGTAGAAAATAGCCACATAAGTGTAGAATACGACTGAAAGCCCCATTGCTATGCAGTAGCCAAGCAAGTATCGAGGCACATTTGCATGACGGGCCATTCGATGAGGCAAAAGGAAGATGTTCACGATATAGTAGATGCTCAAGGCCAAGGCACACAATCGCATCAGAATATCGCTACTCAGAATGTTCCCAAACAACTCTTTTGCTGAGTAGATATAGACAATCCGACTGCCCAGAATAGCTGCTCCAATATAGATGGCAAGCAACACCAGAATGGGTCGTGCATAACGCCACATACGCTCCCATTGCAGGAAGCCAGGCATAGAAATGTTCAGCGGATAAATGCTCTGCAAGTAGCAAGCGCAAAGCAAAGCCAGCAACATTCCTGGATGCAGGATGCCTGGATGAGCCGTAGCAATAGTTTGGCTGAAGAAAGAGGCCACAAGAGTCGTGCAGCAAAAGATGCCGTTAACCCAAGCCAAGCACAGGTATTGCACTCTGTGCCTCGCAAAGAGACCCATCACACAGGTAATCACAAAATGAACGATGGCAGAGCCGCCAAGCGTCATGAAAAGAACATTTTCGCTCATGTTGTTAACTTTTTACGCCTGCAAAGTTAGAGGTTTTCAGTCAAACAACAATTCTTTAACACTTTTTTTTCTCGTAAAGTCACATACCATATAATAATTAATCGTATATTTGTACACATATAATTCACAAACACACAAAAATAAATCATTATGAAAAAAACTACTCTATTTTCCCTTCTCACCATGTTGTTCCTCTTCGTAGGAAGCAACGTTTGGGCAGATGAGACTTGGGTAAAAACAGACCCAAGCGATTTACAGTCAGGTGACGTTGTTGTCATTGTAGAGTTGACGCACAACCTCGCTTTGCCCAACAACAATGGTACAGCTGGTGCTCCTGCTGGCGTCACAGTTTCACTCAACGACGATAAGACAGAACTCTCTAGTGAGCCAGCTCAAAGTTTGCAATGGGTTGTAACGGTAGATGATTCCTCTTATAAGTTTGGAGTAGAGGGTACAGCAAACTATCTCTATTGTACAGACACAAACAACGGTATGCGCGTAGGAACAAATGCGAACAACGAGTTTACCATTAGCGAAGAGGGTTATCTGGTCAATAAAGCAACAAGCCGCTACGTTGGGGTGTACCTCACGAACCCAGATTGGCGTTGCTACACATCTATCAACAATAACATTAAAGACCAGTCTTTTGGCTTCTTCAAGAAGGAAGATAATGGTGGTGGCGTTTCAAGACCAACCTTTAGCCCTGCAGGTGGAGTCTATGCGAATGCTGTGACTGTAACCATCTCTGCTGATGAGGATTGCTACATTCTTTATACAACGGATGGTGTAGATCCACAAGTTTCTACGACTGCAACATTGGTAGAAACCAACACAGCAACAGTTGAGGTTACAGAAACTACTACCATTCGTGCTTATGCCCTTTATATGGGAGCTAACATGAGTTCAGAGGCTTCTGCAACTTACACCATCGTTACTCCTATTTCCACTATTGCTGAGCTTTGTGCAGCTGCACCAGCTGAAAATACTAACGTCGAGGAGATTGTTGTGTTCAACAACTGGGTTGTTACAGGCGTTAAGACTAGCAATGTTTACTTCACCGATGGTGCAAACGGTATTCTCCTCTATCAGAGCGGACATAACTTCGAAGTGGGTGATGTTCTCACAGGTTCGGCTCTCGTTACTCTGACTACTTATAAAGGTGCTCCTGAAATAAAGGGTCTGACCTCTTCTACTGAAGGCGTAACTGTTACGAAGAGCGAGGGTGCAACACCAAGGACAGATGTTGCTATTGCTGACCTCGAGGCTAACATGCAGGGATGCCTCATCACCTTGGAAGGTGTGACTTATTCAGAAGGTAAGTTCGTTGATGATGACGACAACACAATCACTCCTTACAATACATTCGTGGCATTGCCATCACTTATTGAAGGCAAGACATACAATGTGACTGGCGTTGTCATTTGGTATCTTCCCAATAATGGAAGTGGCTATTGGGAGATTGCTCCTCGTACGGCAGACGAGATAGAGTTGCTTACTACGCAGATTGCTCCTGAATCTTCTTGGAGTGTTGAAGAGGAAGTTGTTGATGTCAACGGAACTCCCACAGCAGTGTTCACTACCAATTCCGATGGCGTTGTGACATATGAGAGTTCGAATGAAGAGGTTGCTACTATCGACGAAAATGGCGTCATCACTCCTGTTGGCAAGGGTACAACTACGATTACCGCTAATGTGGCAGAGACTGAGACCTACTTGCCAGACAGCAAGAGCTTCACACTCAAAGTTACCGTTGAGGGTTATCTCGATGCTACCTTTAAGTACAACGATGCAGACATTGCAGGTCAGGGTGCTTCTGAAGTAGGCGCAGAACTTACTGCGACTCGCAACGAGGTTCTCGATCTCTATGCAAACAAAGCTTATGCTAAGCCCGAAGACACTCACATCAAGATTTATGGCAGCAAGTATGAAGGTTCAGAAGAAGAAGGTAACAGAACACTTACAGAGCCGAGCTACATCAAGTTGTCAGTTGCTGTGCCTTATGTTATCACTAAGATTGTCATGACTGCTACGGGTGAAAGCTATATTAAAGAATGGAAGGATCAGTTCGGCACAGAGGCTGTCATTAGTGGTACTACTGCTACTTGGGAAGGCGTAGAGGCCGATGTTATCCTGACCAACTTGTCGACGGCTCAGGCTCGCATCAAGACAATTGAGGTTACTTATGCCAATACAGACATTGTAACTGCAATCAGCACCCCAACTTCTGTTCAGAGCGAGACTGCCATCTACAACCTTGCAGGCCAGCGTCTAAGCAAGATGCAGAAGGGCATCAACATTGTTGGAGGCAAGAAGATTCTGAAGTAAAGGACAATTGATTACATAAAGAGAAGTCCCATCCGGCATTCGGGTGGGGCTTCTTTTCTTGTTGAACGAGAGCGAGGTTAGTAAAGCCTGATAAATTCGTAGGTGTTGCCAACTTCTTTGAGGTATCGTTCGAAGTCTTCGAGGCTGATAACCACAGTCCCTCGGCAATCGTTTGGATGGAAAGAAAGCGTCTTCCTCTCAGGTTGACGGTAGTTTTTATCGTCGAGAAGGGCAGCATCGAGGAAGAGATGAACATGATGCTCTTCATCATTGATGAGGCCAAATGGGGAAACACTTCCTGGTTCAAGTCCCAAGTACTTCATCATTCGCTCTGGTGAAGCAAAGGAAAGTTTGCCTGGAGAGTTCTTTCCTTGTGCCAGAAGTGCAGCCTTGAGGCGTGCTTCAAGGTCGTGAATATCGAGGTCGTGGTCACAATGAAAGCAAACAAGATAATGCTGATTGCCCTTGTGATTGCGCATGAAGATGTTCTTACAATGCACGGAACCATCGTCTTTCCACCATCGTTTTGCCTCTTCTATGGTCTTTCCTTCTGGATGTTCGTAACAGGAAAACGGAATGTTATGTTCTCGAAGGTAGTTGAGGACTTTTTCTTGTCTGTCGGACATAAAATGATATATCTGTTTTTATGGTTAAGGTCGTTCGCAAACGTAACACGTTAAAATGCCAAACGTAACACGTTAACTTTGGCAACGTAACTGGGGTTGTTTTCGTGAGACCTAAAACTTGTAGCCAATCTTAGCATAATGAGCGATTCCGAATCGGCCTTTGTCAATCTCTGAAGTACTGTATTCAAGGTCGTAACCTACGAAAATCCTCTCCCTGAACTGAAAGCCTGCGCCACAACTGAAGGCAAATCCGTGTCCGGCTCTATCAGTTATGGGACTGATTTTTGTTGTGATGATTCCGCAGTCGTAACCCAGAGCAAAACTGGTGTACGCTCGTATTTGGTCTTCCCAAAAGCGGGGTGAGAAGCCTCGAAGGCCCGTCTTGATGCCGATGTTAACGAGGTCGCAGTTCCAAGGAGCAGAGAAATCCACGCTGAAAACATCCCAAGCAAGATACTTGTTCATTTCCCTTTCTAGAACGAAGTTCACGCCAAAACCGCCTCTAGAATAGTGATAAGAGCCGACCTTAGTTTCCAATATGAAGTGAAAACGAGGGTCGAAAGGCATTTTAAAGTCTCCATTCTGTGCATTTGCACTAAGGCAGACGCTCAAAATGCATAAAGTTAGGACCAGTTTAAGGTATTTCATAGGTCAAATTATTTAGTTGTTAACTGTTTCAAGAGGCATTGACATCCTTCGAGGACATCTCGCCAAGTGGCCTCGAAATCGCGAGTGTACCAGGGATCGGCCACATCTCCAGGCCTGTTTGTAAAGTCGAGCAACTGATGAATTTTCTCTTCAGGATCGCCTCCACAAATGGCCATCATGTTTCGGATGTTCCAAGAATCCATCCCGATCAGAAGGTCAAAACGGTCATAATCTCTGCGATTCATCTGCCTCGCAACCTTTCCTTTGCAAGAGATTCCGTGCTCAGCCAACTTCCTTCTGGCAGGAGGATAGACCTCGTTTCCCAGTTCTTCCGTAGAAGTTGCAGCAGACTCGATGTAGAAATCCTCAGCAAGACCAGCCTTTTCAACGAAGTCTTTCATCACAAACTCCGCCATCGGACTTCTGCAGATATTGCCGTGACAAATAAAGAGTATTTTCGTCATATTCTAAGTAAGGGTTTTTGAGCGGTTATATGAGGGAGGAAAGGCTTGCATAAAGGTGTGATAATCAAATAGGAAAGGGCTATCAGCAGCCAGAATGCAAAGATGAGGCAGTAGGGATTCATGCTGCCAGAAAGGCGAAGAACAAATGGCAAACTGAAGCGTATAATCAGTCCATGAGTCAGGAGAACTATGATGGAATATCTGCCGAGATATGAAATCAAGGGCAGTTTAACAATCATGCTGGACAGAGAAAGAATGAGAATTGTGCCTGCAATGCCGCAAACATAGTATGCTAAGGTGTTTGCTGTGAGGGATTGATGAACGATTGGAAGGTAGAGAAGCAGAGTTACGATAAATGCCAAAAGCAAATAAATTGCCTTATTCATCATGCTTGCCGACTCCACTTTCTCAATAAAATCTTTCTGCGAAGCCAGATAACCTAAGCAGAAGAAAGGCAGATTTCGCATCGCACCAAAGAGGTTTCCTATGTCCGTAGAAAGTGAAAAGTAAGCATAATTGCCAATAACTGCAAAGACTAAAATCATCGATGAAATGGCCAAAAATTGATGATTTGGAAAGAATCGCTTGGCAAAACGGAGCATTCCCCAGAACATTATATTTATAAGGAAGAGGCACCAAAGGAACCAAAGTGCAAGGTTCGGATACTTGCCAGGCCAAATAAATGCCCACAAAGAACGCCATCCAACCACAGTTTCAAACTCTATTCCCATGAAATAGTGAAGCAAATAGGGTAAAAGAACTGCCGTCAAAAGGTAAAATGTCAGGAAAGGAATCAGCAGTTTGTTGATTTTCTTACGAAGAAAAACGCTAAAAGTGTCCTCTTTAAAGAACAGGCCTGAAAGGAAAAAGAAGGGAGGAAGCATGCAAGCAGTAAAAAGAACAGGATCAAGAAAAAGGCCTTGTGGTGCGATTCCTCTAATGTGGAAAAGTATCACAATACTGATGCAAAAGCCTTTTGCCAAGTCGATAAACGAAATCCTGCCTTGAGTCATTTCCTGCAAACTGAAGTTGTTAGACTCCTCTCTCAGCCCAATCGCCTCTATCAAGGCTGCGATAGCCGATGGCTTCGGCAATGTGCTGGCTCTGAATGTTTTCGCTTCCGTCCAAATCTGCAATGGTTCTTGCAACCTTTAAGATGCGACTGTAGGCTCGAGCACTAAGTTTGAGGCGCTCCATCGCCATTCGAAGCATATCGAGAGACTGAGCATCTGGCTCCGCAAACTTGTGGAGCATCTTCTCGGTCATCTGCGCATTACAATGAATGCCAGGATATTCTTTAAAGCGCTCTTCCTGTATCTTTCGTGCCTTAATCACTCTTTCTCGAATGACGGAACTCGGCTCTCCCGGCTGCATCTGACTGAGTTGAGCGAAGGGAACTGGCTGAATTTCGCAATGGATGTCAATTCTGTCCAACAAAGGTCCTGATATCTTATTAAGGTACTTCATGATTTGCCCTGGAGTACAGCAGCAATGCTTGTCCGGATGATTGTAGTATCCGCATGGACAAGGGTTCATGGAAGCGATGAACATGAACGAGCAAGGATAAGTAATAGTGTACTTTGCGCGAGAAATATTTATGACGCGATCCTCCAGAGGCTGGCGAAGGACTTCAAGTACAGAACGCTGAAATTCAGGCAATTCATCGCAAAAGAGGACTCCATTATGGGCTAAACTGATTTCCCCAGGCTGTGGATTTGTGCCGCCACCAACGAGTGCCACTTGCGAGATGGTGTGGTGGGGCGAACGAAAAGGCCGTTGAGCAATGAGGGAACAATCGCTTTTCAACTTTCCGGCTACAGAGTGAATCTGTGTTGTTTCCAGGCTTTCGCGAAGAGAAAGAGGAGGTAAAATACTTGGTAACCGCTTGGCTAACATGCTCTTACCACTTCCTGGTGGACCAACCATAATCAGATTGTGTGAGCCTGAAGCAGCAATCTCTAAGGCTCGCTTCACTTGTTCCTGTCCCTTAACATCTGCGAAGTCGAACTCAAACTCGCTTTGCTTTGCATAAAACTCTGCGCGAGTATCAATGATGGTTGGTTCTACAGGCTCGATTCCGTTCAGGTGTCCGATAACTTGATTGATGTGTTTCACACCATAGACCTTGAGGTTGTTCACGACTGCAGCCTCTCGAACATTCGCTTCTGGCACGAAAAGTCCTTCGAATCCAAGTTCGCGAGCTTTGATAGAGATTGGTAATGCGCCTTTGATAGATTGCAGAGAACCATCCAGACTTAGTTCGCCAACCATCATATAGCGGTTCAGCAATCGCGTATCTACTTGCCCTGCCGTAGCCAGAATACCTATTGCCATTGGAAGATCGAAGCCCGAACCTTCCTTACGAACATCGGCAGGAGCCATGTTTATCGTGATTGAATGGCCAGGAAAAGTATAGCCGCTATTCTCTATCGCTGCAAGGATACGCTCGTAGCTCTCTTTGACGGCACTATCGGGCAAGCCTACAAGGACAAATCGAGCACCTATGGTAGAGTTTACTTCAATGGTGACTTCTGAAGCTTGAAGCCCTTGAACGCTGGCACTGAATGTCTTAACTAACATGTTCTTTTATAGTGTGTTATGTGTGATACTGCGGGTTAGATTTGCTTGCAACGAAGTAAAGCATGCGAGCCATCGTTGAGAGTAGTGGCGAAGAGATAGATGTCGCCGCCTTCACGAAGTTTGAGTTGTTTTCGCAGTTCTGCAACTGTGGAAGGGAAGTTGCGGACAGTCAGGTTGCATTGACTGATGCCTTCCAATAACCTCTTCAGGTCCTTCTTCGCAAAACTGCAATAGTCCTCTATTATAAAGCTGCGACCAGGAAAATCTTCGATGAAATGGGAAGAAATGAAGAGGTGGCTGAAAGGATGCAGCTTCTTAACCTCATAAGTTTGGCAAAGTGCATTCTGTACTCCAGCTTTCAGGATAGAGGCATTGGGCTCGTAAAGATAATGTTCAGGAAGAGTACCGATAATTGGCTCTATGTTTTGTGTTTTTGTGCAGAAAACCTGAGTCTTTGTAGTAATGTTTGCGCAATAGTACAACTTATCACTTTGCGGCTTTTGGGAAAGCGCTAACAGTATCTCTTTGCATTCGCCACTCACACTTATAACATGAACCTCGCTTACATTGGGTAATCGACGAAGAGTGTCCTGAATGTCGAGCATTGGCGAGAGTTTGACGAGGACTACTTCTGCGCGACTGAGGAGTTTGTCGTGAAGTTCTTCTATATTTGGCGAGCAATCACTCAAAGCGACAACCTTCCTCCCAACTGCATCTCTTCGACTTGGATCGAGATAAATGAGGTCAAAATGCCCCATTTCATCGAGAAAATCCTCGCAAGTTGAGCAATGAACTTGAGCCTTTGGAAGGCCAAGAAGAGGGAAGTTGTGATGAGCAATTTCGCAAAGGTTTTCGTTGGATTCCACATATTCTGCCTCCTCAAATCGCTTTGCCAAGAAGGTGAAATCAATGCCGAAACCGCCAGTCAAATCCACCATTCTTTGCCTGTTTGCAAGAAGAAGTTGCTCCACTAATTCTTGTTTGTAGAGTGCCGTTTGCTCGCTACTGCATTGTTCCAACGAGAGTTTTGGTGGGAAGAGAATGCCCTCGATTTTAGACCACGAAGGCAATTTCCGCTTGGCGACCTGCAGGCCAGCTATTTGTTGCAAGCAGTAGTGAAGGTCGATGCCAGCAGGAACCTTACTTAATGCCAGCGAATGAACATCGGCATCTTTGTTTTGTGCTATGAAGGCCTCGTTGGTCATGTTGAGCGACGAATCATTTCTTTGACCGAAACGGCGTCGAGGGTGAGTTGTTGTTGCAAGGATTCGAGCGAATCGAAGTGCCTTTCATCGCGTAATTTCCCGATGAAATCGATAGAAATTGACTCTCCATATAAGTTTCCGTTGAAGTCGAAGATGTGCACTTCCACACTTATTTCGCCGTTTGCCTCAATTGTTGGACGATGCCCGATGCAAAGCATTCCGCCTTTCTTTGTCCCATCAGACATTCTTACCCAAACGGCATAAACGCCACAAGTGGGCAATAGTTTTTGTTCTGCAGTCAGGAGATTTGCCGTTGGGAACCCGATTTGTCGCCCAATTTGTTTGCCTTCAGTCACTTTGCCTGTCAGGAAATACGGATAGCCAAGCATTTCGTTCGCCTTCTCCATCTCGCCCAAACCAATCAGGCTCCTTATTCTGCTACTGCTCACTTTCTCGCCTGAAAGAGCTTCAGCCAAGCAAACCTTAATGCCTGTCTCTTGCCCCCAAACCTCATATTCCTCATGAGTGCCGCCTCCATGACCAAAGTGATGGTTATAGCCCATCAGCAAAAGCTTTGCGTTCAACTTGTCTCGAAGAACT
>Ga0310786_10007597_pt1 | contig 14112 bp, 9 predicted proteins | sample AusTroGonzalo_MG_FD_203881 | JGI IMG/M metagenome (GOLD analysis project Ga0310786, IMG submission 203881) | Bovine rumen microbial communities from tropical cattle in Woodstock, Queensland, Australia - Gonzalo_03 (v2) (version 2) | ecosystem: Host-associated > Mammals > Digestive system >... | reverse complement strand
TGTCGCCTTCACCGATGCCAACACCATGATCAACGCTGGTGCCCTCCGAGAGATAGCACGGCTGTTCAGCGATCCTACGGTGGGTTGTGTATCAGGCGAGAAGCGGGTAGCTGCCAGGAAAGAAGGTGAGATGGCCGCTGAGGGCGAAGGACTCTACTGGCGCTACGAGAGCACACTGAAGCGCTGGGACAGTGAGCTCTACTCTGCTATGGGTGCAGCCGGCGAACTCTATGCCATCGATCCGAAACTCTGTCGTGAGGTGCCAGACGAGGCCCTGCTCGATGACTTCATGTTGTCGATGTACGTTGTCCAGGCTGGGAAGCGCATCGCCTATACTGCCGATGCCTATGCGATGGAATATGGCTCTGCCAATATCTACGAGGAATCGAAGCGCAAAAGGCGCATCGCTGCAGGTGGCCTGCAGAGTATCTGGTGGCTGCGTTCCATACTCAACCCACTGAAACAGCCATTGGTCACCTTCCAATACGTCAGCCACCGCGTGCTGCGATGGAGCATCACACCCATCGCCATGATTCTGCTTCTGCTCGTCAACATCGCCCTTGTTGTCATGGGAGCTGGCACTTTCTACACCGTGATACTCATCCTTCAGGCACTCTTCTATCTGATGGCACTTGCCGGATGGTTCTTTAACCGTTACGGTTATAAGAATAAACTGCTTTATACGGCCTATTATTTCCTGTTCATGAATTTTAACGTATTCCGCGGAATGGCCTATTTAAGGAGTCATGGCAAAAGCGGAGCATGGGAAAAAGCAAAAAGAAGCTGAAATTTTTCAGCTATTTTCGTTGTCGTTTCAAAATTATTTCGTACCTTTGCAGAATCAACGGTAGTGTTTGACTGAAATGGAGAAAGACGAAAGAGAGATACTGTTGCAGAAATTTGCTGACGCGAACAGAAAGCTTCTATTAGCCAATGAGCAACTCGCGATTGCAAACAAGAAACTGAAAGAATACGAGGAAAAGGCTCAGAAAGCTGAGAATGCCAGCAAGATGAAGTCCCTTTTCCTTGCCAACATGAGCCATGAAATCCGCACACCGTTGAATGCTATCGAAGGTTTTTCCAGAGTCATCATTGAGACCGACTCACAGGAAGACCGCATGAAATACTTTGAGATCATCGAGAGTAATAACAACCGTCTGCAGAGTCTTGTTAATGAGATTCTCGATCTGTCGCGTGTCGAGTCTGGCGAGATTGTCATGAAGAAGAATCCCACCGACCTCAATGAGCTCTGCACAAGCATTAGAAACCTGTTCAAGTTCCGCTGCCCTGACTCTGTGAAACTGGAGTGGAAGGAGCCGACCATGAATGTGACGATGAATACTGATGCCAACAGACTGATCCAGGTATTCTCGAATCTCATAAGTAACTCACTGAAGCACACCAGCCAGGGTACCATCTCCTATGGCTATAAGGTTCAGGACGAAGCCCAGCAGATTGAGATGTTCGTCAGCGACACAGGTACAGGTATCGCCAAAGAAGATCTTGATCACATCTTTGAGACTTATATGTCTCGTGATGCAGAAAACAATAACAATGGCTATGGTCTCGGACTGCCCCTCTGTAAGATCATCGTAGAGAAGCTGGGTGGAACACTGACGGTGAAGTCAGAAGTGGGCAAGGGATCCGTCTTCACCTTCATCTTGCCATTCGAAGGTAGCATCGGCGGTGTAACTCAGAACAAGGATAATACGACGACAAGTGTACGTACCATCCGCATCAGCAGCCGTACTGACGATATGAATGCCAAGACCATACTTGTGGCAGAGGATGAGGATCACAACTACGAACTGGTGAAGATCGTGCTCCAGAAGCGCTATAATCTGCTACGGGCCCACAATGGTATCGAAGCTGTAACCATCAATGAGGACGAAAAACCAGACCTGATTCTGATGGATATCCGCATGCCAGGCATGAACGGCCTCGACGCCACCCGTATCATCAAGGAAGTATCGTCCACTCCTGTCATCGCTCTCAGTGCCTATGCATTCGAAGAGAATATCCGCGCTGCCATGGAAGCAGGCTGTGACGACTTCATGGCCAAACCTTTCAAGGTTGAGAACCTCATCGAGATTGTCACCAAGTACCTCGGAGAGGACGTCTAATTTGCATATACAAACCGAATACATCATATGGGAAAGCTCGCAGTTCAGAAATACTTTTCGTTCATGATGCTCATCATCTCCTTCCTGCTGATGATCTTCACATTTACAGGATTATTCGGAGGTGACGTACAGCCTGCAGGTAATACGGCTCGCGCCATGCTTGTCTATGCCTTGCCGTTACTTATTATAGCCAATTTTGTATTCCTTGTATATTGGATTGTCAGACTACGCTTCCATTGGGCACTCATGCCACTCATCACCCTGCTTTGCTGCATCCCATACATTGGCACCATTTTCCAGTTTGGTTCCACTGACGAGAAGGCTGACGCCAAGTCGGGTATTAAGTTTGCCACATATAACGTGGCACTTTTCTCTGGAGAGACCACTGGTTTCATCGCCCAGGATATCCTGGCAGAGATGAAGCGACAGAAAGTTGATATAGCCTGCTTCCAAGAGTACAACGATTTCAGTGGTGACAAGAAGAACTCCGATTCCTATAAGGATTACTTCCCCTACTCTGCCTTCGGCAATAACGACATGGTTGTCTACAGCCGCTATCCTATTGTCAATAAGAAGAATATTGACTTCGAGCAGACGAACAATAGTGCTATGTGGGTAGAGGTCAATGTCAACGACAAGATCTATCGCATCTATAACGTTCACCTTGAAACAACAGGTATCAACAGCGCTTTGCATCAGGCGTCCAAATTGTCCAACAAGGGTGTCGAAGTACAAGGCAATGCCCTTATTAATGCCATCTACGGTCGCTACACACTGGGTATGATTGCCCGTTCAGGACAGGCAAACATGCTTGCTATAGATATGCGGGAGTCGGAAGCCCCTGTCATCGTATGCGGTGACTTTAACGATGTGCCCTATTCCTATGTCTATAATCAGATGCTCGGTGACAAGATCGATGGATTCAAGGAGTGTGGCAGTGGCTTTATGTACACATACCGAGGCGACAAAAAGGTACGCATCGACTACATTTTCCATGATAAAGGCCTTGAAGGTATCTCCTACTATAAAAAAGAGTTGAGCTATTCCGACCACTACCCCGTGTTCATGCGTATTGCTACCAAGCAATAACCAAGAATATCTTTATATAATCTTAAAGCGTACTCGGAATGAGCGCTCATGCTCATCCCAGTTCGTGCCAAGCATCTCAAAGCGTCCTATCTGCGACGTTGAGCGTACATGTTTGCCGATACAAGGACAAACATCGTAGTCTCCGATACAAACTAATCGGATGGTATCAGATACATCCTCAGGCAGTCGGCTGGGATCGATACCTTCGGGTAAGTTGTCACGAGTGACAAACTCGAAAGTAACAGGCAGATCTTCCTCAATGAGCTCATTCATCCTTACCTCGATCATCTTCTCTTCCTGACGACTGGGCCTATGATCCAGATGAAAACTCATCTTACTCTTTTTCCGCTCTATATGGGCATTATATGAACGCTCACAGCCGAAGATACGTATCATCGTCTGGTTCAGAAGATGCTCCGCAGTATGCGCAGGGGGGAACTCTTCCTTATTATGCTCATTAAAGAGATAGTCGGCCATAATGTTTCAAATTTGCGTGCAAAGATACGAATTACTAACCAAACTTACAAATAATCAGGCCTTTTTTTCATTGGTTCACAACTTCACTTTCAGGCCTACAGATACGAACAGACGAGTGATCTGGATGATAAGGAGAGCATAGACCAGTGATATGAGAATACCAACCAACCCATACCAACCAGGAATACTGATGCCGAATAACTCGCGTAAGGGATACCAGATATAGGGTATCAGATAGCACGTCAGTGTGGCTGAGCCTGCTGGGGCTATCAAAGCAAACCACTGTTTCTTGCCAAAGATATCGGAAAGACAAAACACCACTGCCAACAACCAAAAACTGACGGTCAAAGAAAAGAACAGCCATGTCGGTGTAGCTTGGATCTTGGAGATAATCCACCATTGGTGCGACACGATGCCAAACCCAAGAGCCACCAATCCTAATAGTACATACATACCTACAAGTTGCCAATTGCGGCCACTGGCAGTCTGCCGTTTCAAAAGCAATGAAGCTACCACGCCCGAGAAACCGATAGAATGATGAGTCCAGCCACCAGGGACGAAGGGCAAGATCACCACTCTACTGAAATAATCCTCTGGTATCAATGAAGAATGATTCAACACACAAAGCATCACAAACAGCAGCCACATTAGCCATGCTGACACATGCCAATTACACACTATAAGGTAAGCCAGAGTACACACCAGATAGGTCCAGCCAATCAGACCAAGGATACCCCACCACCCTATCTCAAATGGATGACCCGTTATATCGCAGTATAACATCAATCCTGCCAACAGCGCCACACCAGCATATCGCATCAGTCGGAAAAGCCTCTGGTGCTTAGGCGGATAATCCGTCCATATCAAGAAGAAGCCTGCAACCGACATCAGTAACATATAGTTTGAGGCAATTCCTTCTTCACCTTTATGACGGTTCAACAGGAACAACCCCATTACGATCAGTGCAAACGACCGCTGCAGTACATGACCTATGATGGCGCCCATCGATGATCCACGCTTCAGACGGCTATCAATAGCAAAAGGTATCGACATACCCACACAGAACAAAAACGCAGGAAACACCAGGTCTGAAAAGCCCAGCATATCCTCCTTAGCCTCAGCATGGAACAACCAATGAGAAACCCCTTGCAATGCAGGAATGTCATTCACAAAGAGCATCCACAGCATTGTCAGAGCCCTCAGGATATCGATGGCGGCAATTCTCTTCATTATGCCTTGAACTTCAGGACTACAGCACCTAAGGGCTCCAAGTCTACGGAGATATAGCAGTCGCGATACAACTGGCGTTTGATCTCCTTACCTGTAAGCAGGTCGACGGCAGTAACGTTCTTACGCTCCTTTAGTTTCATGTAGTCGAAGGCATGAGCAGGAATGGTGACATCCATTGTGGTAGTAAGTTCGTCGAAATTGACCACCACAAGCAACACCTCGCTGCCTGCCTTACGAAGGAAGGCATACTGGCGATGATAGTCGCCGTTGACATACATCAGATCGAAGGATACACCTTCGCAGACAGCCTTCTCCGAACGGGCGATGTTGATCACCTTATTATATATATTGGCGAGAGCCTTCTCGTCCTTTGTCAGTTTACGTCCTGCTGCACGGGTCAGAGTGTCGATGCTCCAATAATCGAAAATAGTGGTACGTCCGTCATGACCACTGAAACCCTCCTTATCCATACCTCGTTCTCCATACTCCTGACCTACGTAGATCATGAGAGGATTCTGCTGAAGAAGGGCTAAGACCACGAGTCCAGGCACACCCTTACGGCCGTCGCCAGCAAAGAAACTGCTGGCAATACGCTGCTCGTCGTGGTTCTCCAGGAAATAAAGCATATGATCACGGATATCGTCCGTCTGCTGCCAGGCTGAGGTAATAGCCTGTGTCGGCATATTGCCGCGGATGATCTCCCGGATGGTGTCATACATGCCTACCTTATCGTAGAGGTAGTCGAAGCCCGCATTGAGGTAGTTATGATACTCTGCTGGGTTATAGACCTCACCAACAAAAACGATATCAGGATAAGCAAACTTCACCTTATCGGTAGCCCAACGCCAAAATTCTGCCGGCACCATCTCAGCCATATCGCAACGGAATCCATCAATGCCTTTCCGAGCCCAGAAGAGCAGGATATCTGTCATCTTGCTCCAAGTGTCGGGGATGGGACTAAAATGACCTACCCTACCACCATAATAGTCGACACCATAGTTCAACTTCACTGTCTCATACCAGTCGTTCATACCTGGCGCATTGTGAAAACAGTCATTACCTGTGGCCTTGGCGGGTTCCTCAATATAGGGCTGTTCCTGGCCATGATAAAGGTCGAAGTAAGGTGTAAAGCGCTGACCCGGACAATAATAGAAATTATTCTGAGGGTCGAAACCAAGTTGAGGATTGTCATCTTCACCAAGATCTTTCATGCCCTCTGGCTTGCAGACAGAGTGATACTGACGGGCAACGTGGTTGGGCACAAAGTCGATAATCACCTTCATGCCAGCCTTATGGGTACGCTCCACGAGCTGTTCGAACTCCTGCATACGCTTGTTCACGTCGGTAGCCAGATCTGGATCGATGTCGTAGTAGTCTGTGATGGCATAAGGCGAGCCTGCACATCCTTTTACGACAGCAGGATGCTGACATGGAATGCCATAGGCGGAATAATCCGTCTGTGTGGCATGACGGATAACCCCCGTATACCAAATATGGCTCACGCCCATCTCCCTGATTTTCTTCAGGGTGCTGGGCGTGAAGTCATTCAGTTTTCCGCAACCGTTCTCTTCTATCGTTCCACCTTCCTTGCGGGTTGTATTCCGATTACCATAGAGACGGGTGAAAATCTGGTAGATAACAATCTTCTCTTTCATTATTCTCCGATACTATGGGCAGAAACCTCTTTATTGATCTTAACAATCATACCCTGCAGAGCCTTGCCAGGACCGCATTCCGTGAAGTCGTCGGCACCGTCGGCAATCATGTTCTCCACACTCTGGGCCCAGCGCACACTACTTGTCAGTTGTGCAATAAGGTTAGCCTTAATCTCTGCGGGATTAGTATGGGGCTTAGCATCAACATTCTGATAGACAGGACACTTCGGTGTCTTGATCTCCGTCTTCTCGATGGCTGCCTGCAACTCATCCTTAGCGGGTTGCATCAAAGGAGAGTGGAAGGCACCGCCCACCTTCAGCACCAGAGCACGCTTGGCACCGGCAGCCTTCAGCTGCTCACAAGCCTCGTTGATTGCGTCGAAATCACCAGAAATCACGAGCTGACCAGGACAGTTGTAGTTAGCGGGGACCACCACGCCTTTACCCATCTTGCTCACCTCAGCACACACCTCCTCAATCTTGTCGAAAGGCAGTGCGATGATGGCAGCCATCGTCGAGGGCTGAGCCTCACAGGCCTTCTGCATAGCCATAGCACGGGCATAGACCAGTTTCAGACCGTCCTCAAAGCTCAGGGCACCTGCTGCTGTCAGGGCAGAGAACTCGCCAAGAGAATGACCAGCCGTCATTTGGGGGGCAAAGTCGTCACCCATGCAGAGGGCTGAAATGACACTGTGCAGGAAAACGGCTGGTTGAGTGACCTTTGTCTGCTTCAGTTCGTCATCCGTTCCATCAAACATGATGTCGGTGATGCGATATCCAAGAATGTCGTTAGCTTTCTCAAAAAGTTCCTTGGCAAGCGGATTGTTGTCGTAAAGATCCTTACCCATACCAACGAACTGTGCTCCCTGTCCGGGAAAAACAAATGCTTTCATCTTTTTACTTTATTTATTTAATAATGTCGTTTCGGACTGCAAAATTACGATAAATTTCTGAAAAAAGCACTATCACGACTATTTTTTTAGCAAAAGACGCTCGAATATCGAAATTTTTGTGTAAGTTTGCACATCAGAAAGAGAGTGATTACGTCAATATGAAACTCATAGTCATCACCAAACCCACGTTCTTCGTGGAAGAAGATAAGATCTTAGCCGACCTCTTTGAAGAGGGATTGGAGAATCTGCATCTGGACAAGCCAGGAGCATCGCCGATGTATTCCGAGCGACTGCTGACGCTATTGGGAGAGAACTATCATGATAAGATTACCGTCCACAGCCATTTCTATCTGAAAGAGGAATACAGGCTTCGCGGAATACATATCGACGACGCTTTCACAGAACCACCCACAGGCTACAAAGGAAACATCTCTCGCACCTGCCATTCAATCAACGAGCTGAAAGATGCGAAGAAGCACTGCAACTATGTGTTCCTACACTGCATTCACGACAGTCAGACCCATCCTGAGGAGAAGTCGACCTTCACTTATGAAGAACTAAAGGAAGCCTCGCGCCAAGGACTGATTGATAAAAAGGTATATGCCATCGGCGGCATGAACCTCGACAACGTCAAAGAGGCCAAGGACTTGGGCTTCGGCGGCGTGGTTATCTGTGGCGACTTATGGAACCGCTTTAATATTCACAACGAGATAGACTACAAGGAACTACTCAACCGCTTTGAGCGGCTACGCAAAACCATAGAATAGATTATATAGAACAAAATAATAATACAATGAGTGAAAACAACTCCTACATGGTATTCTCGGGTACTGCCACGAGATACCTGGCAGAAAGAATCTGCCAAAGCCTGGGATGTCCGTTAGGACAACTGCTGATTACTAAGTTTTCTGACGGGGAGTTTGCGGTTTCTTATGAGGAAAGTATCCGCGGTCGTGATGTCTTCCTTGTACAGAGCACCTTCCCCAACAGCGACAACCTCATGGAACTGCTACTGATGATTGATGCCGCCAAACGTGCATCAGCCCGTACCATCAATGCCGTCATCCCCTATTTCGGATGGGCACGTCAGGACCGTAAGGACAAGCCCCGAGTCAGCATCGGAGCAAAACTCGTAGCCGATCTTCTGAGTGTAGCAGGTGTGAACCGTGTCATCACGATGGACTTACATGCAGACCAGATTCAGGGTTTCTTCGATGTACCCGTTGACCATCTCTATGCCTCGGGGGTCATCATCCCCTATCTGCAGAGCCTGCATCTCGACGACCTGGTCATCGCCTCACCCGACGTAGGTGGTTCGAAGCGTGCTAACACCTATGCAAAGTATCTGGGTTGTCCGCTTGTACTCTGCAATAAGACTCGTGCCCGTGCCAATGTTGTGGCCACCATGCAGATTATCGGTGAGGTAAAGGGAAAGAATGTTGTCATCATCGATGATATGGTCGATACAGCAGGCACCATCACCAAGGCAGCTGATCTGATGAAGGAGAATGGAGCAAAGACCGTCCGTGCCTGTGCTTCCCACTGTGTGATGAGCGGTCCTGCCAGCGACCGTGTTCAGGAGTCTGCTCTGGAAGAGATTGTCTTCACCGACTCGATTCCCTACACACAGCGTTGTGCTAAGGTGAAACAACTCTCCGTGGCTGATACCTTTGCCGAGGCTATCCGACGCGTCATCAACAACCAGAGTATCAGCGACCTCTATATTATTTAGAAGTGAAGCAACTACTTTTCGCTTTTCACTTTTTACTTCTCATTTTCTCCTGTCAGTCTAATGTATATCAGATTGACGGATATGCCCGCGACTTCAAGGATGGCGACACTATCTGCCTGCATCAAGAGATTGACGGAGACGGGACCGTTTTCATCACACAGGTTGTCGATGGAAAGTTCTCGTTCTCTAGCGAGACCAATACCAGCACGTTCTGCCAGATTTATACTATAGCGAATCCTAAAAACAAGGTTTCTTTCTTTCTCGAGCCTGCACGGATAACAGTCGAATTATCCTTGGCACCAGAGAGAAACCGAGTTTCAGGCACTATCATCAATAATACATGGCAGCAACTGAACGACTCTATACGACTGCTTGGACAGGAGGTTGTCAGAACCTCGCTGCTACCTGTGGCAGACAGCACGACACAAGCGAAGAGGGTCAGGACGATAGACAGTCTTCACCATCGTATGTCGGACTGTATTCTCAACACCGCCCGTCGCAACAGCGACAATCCCATCGGACAATACATCAAAAAGAATTATAAAGCGCCCGAGTTCAAATGAACCCGGGCGCTTCGTATACGGTTTATTCCTTTTACACACCGACAGGCAGCTCCAGCCACTTCACGTAGCAGAAGTCCTGACGATGAGGCAGGTTCTTGTTCTTCGGATACATGCGGACAGCACTCTTGTACTGGCCTGCCTGCTTGGGCGAATGCTTGGCCTCGAAGGTGTAGAGATTACCATCCTTCTTGACCATCTCCAGAGGTTCGATGGAGAACACATGCTCGTTGCCTTCTTTGTCGATAGCAACATTCACCTTCTCCAGAGCGACGGCATCCTCGAGACCCTGCTCGTTGATGACATAGCGGAGGGTGTATTCCTCACCAGTAAGATGCTGGCCTGAAGCAGGTGCCGTAGACTCTGCACTCACCACGCAGATGGCATCCCAACGTTCGGCAACGGTCTCCTTCCACTGGGCAATTTCCTTAGCCAGACGGTTGTCGTTCTTGGAGAGTTCCTTGAAGCGCTTGGCCTCCTTCTCATAGAACTTCGTATAGTAGTCGTCGAGCTGACGCTTCATGGTGTAGTGAGGAGCAATCTGGGCGATGGAATTCTTGACAACCTTGATCCAGCCCTTGGAGATGCCCTTCTTATCCTTGTCATAATAGAGAGGAACGATCTCGTTCTCAAGCAGACTATAGATGGTAGCAGCGTCGAGCTGATCCTGATAACCCTGGTTCTGATAGGTGCGCTTCTCGGTCAGAGCCCATCCGGCACCCTCACGATAGCCCTCAAGCCACCAGCCGTCCTTCACGGAGAGGTTCACAACACCGTTCATCTCTGCCTTCTCACCAGAGGTACCGGAAGCCTCGAGCGGACGTGTCGGCGTGTTCATCCAGATATCGACACCCGATACCAGACGACGGGCCAACAGGAAGTCATAGTCCTCAAGGAAGATGATCTTTCCCTGGAAATCAGGCATCTGGCTGATCTCGAAGATACGCTTGATCAGACCCTGACCAGCACCATCGGCGGGGTGAGCCTTACCTGCGAAGAGGAAGATGACAGGACGATCGGGATTATTAACAATCTTATTCAGACGGTCGAGATCAGTGAACAGCAAGTGAGCACGCTTATAGGTGGCAAAGCGACGGCAGAAGCCAATCACCAAAGCGTTCGGATTAAAGCGCTCGAGCAGCTTCACCACACGTGAGGGATCACCCTGATTCTTCAGCCAGGTCTCGCGGAACTGTATCTTGATATAGTCGAACAACTTGGCCTTCAGAGCCTGACGGGTAGCCCAGATCTCCTCATCGGGACAGTTGTAGATACCGTGCCAGATCTCCTCGTTCGACTGGTCGCTCATGAACTTAGGATCGAAGTACTTGGCATATACATTACGCCATTCAGCAGCAGCCCATGTGGGGAAGTGCACACCGTTGGTCACATAGCCCACGTGGTTCTCCTCAGGATAGTAGCCGTTCCAGATGGGAGCGAACATCTTCTGAGAGACCCAACCGTGCAGCATGGATACGCCGTTGACCTCCTGACAGGTGTTGCAAGCGAAGGTAGACATACAGAACTTCTCGCCCTTATCCTCGGGATTGGTACGGCCCATGCCGATGAACTCATCCCAGGAGATACCCAGCTTGGCAGGATAACCGCCCATGTACTTGCCGAACAGGCCCTCGTCGAAGTAGTCATGACCAGCTGGAACAGGCGTGTGAACCGTATAAAGACCACTGGCACGAACCAACTCCATAGCCTGGTTGAAGGTAAGACCGTCTTCCTCGATGTAGTCGCACAGACGCTGCAGGTTGCAGAGAGCTGCATGACCCTCGTTGCAGTGGTAGATATCCTTCTTGATGCCGAGTTTCTTCAGCAGCAGCATACCACCAATACCGAGCAGGATCTCCTGCTTCAGACGGTTCTCCCAGTCACCACCGTAAAGGCTGTGGGTGATGGGCTTGTCGAAGTCGGAGTTCATCTCGTTGTCGGTATCCAGCAGATACAGCTTCACACGACCGACATTCACACGCCAGACATAAGCATGAACCTGATAGTTGGTATAGGGCACATCGACCACCATGGGATTACCGTCCTTGTCGAGCTGACGCTCGATAGGCAGCGAACCGAAGTTCTGCATATCGTAGTTGGCAATCTGCTGACCATCCATCGACAGACTCTGTGTGAAATAACCGAAACGATAGAGGAAACCGACTGCACACATGTCAACGTTAGAGTCCGATGCCTCCTTCACATAGTCACCGGCCAGCATACCAAGACCGCCACTGTAGATCTTCAGGGCAGAGTGGATACCATACTCCATACAGAAATAGGCCACAGAGGGACGCTTGGAGTCGGGCTTCACATCCATATATTTACAGAACAAAGCATAAACCTCTTTGATGCGTTTCATCAGCGCCTTATCTTTCAGAATCTCTTCCTTGCGGGCAAAGCTGAGACGCTCCAACAGCATCACGGGGTTGTGCTTCACGTCATGATACAGCTCAGGATCGAGGTCGCGGAACAAATCGCGGGCCTCAAAGTTCCATACCCACCACATATTGTGGGCAATCTCATCCAAACACTTCAGTTCCTCGGGAAGTGTGGCCCTGACGGTCAGAACCTTCCATGAGGGGGAGTTTGTGTAATCTGCTTTAATTTTCATAATTCTATCAAATTATATACTTATATTCTATTAAATAATCACTTTTCATTTTTACGGGCTTCAGCCTTTGTAAGGGCAATGTCGTAAGCCTCATAATAGTATTTGATGAACTCACTCCAGAGAGCCTTCTTCGACAGTTCACTGGCATGCTTGCGGCAGGCATCTACCTGTTTTTTGTTCATATTCGAGAACTCGGCCACCGTATCCTTGATATTATCGGCCACCTCAGAATAGTTATAGTCCGTGCGGTGGATCACCTTCACGCCATCCTCTATCTCACCGTTATGTCCGAACACACTGTTGGCCCAAAGACCAAAACCTGCCAAATCGGTGGTGATACAAGGCACCTTGAAGGCCACAGCCTCCAACGGGGTATAGCCCCACGGCTCATAATACGAAGGATAGATACACAGGTCGTTGCCCAGAACCACATCGTAGTAAGGCATATTCACGATACCATCGTTGCCATCGAGGTAACAAGGCAGGAAGATCACTTTCACCTTCTCATCCTTACGGTTGTGCATATCGTAGTACTTCAGCATGCCCAGTACGTTGTCATGGCTCATGTTATGGAGCCAGTGTGTCACCTGTGGCACATCCAGCGGTGTGTCGTATTTCTTACCGCTCTTCAGGCGTTCCTGCAGATCCTTACGGGGCTCACCCACCCATCCGGGCACCTCGATGAAAGCCACCACCTTCTTCTTCAGGTCCTTGTCGCGAAGCAGACGGTTCATCGCTTCAACAAACACGTCGATACCCTTGTTGCGGAACTCATATCGGCCTGAGGTCGAGACGAGCAGTGTGTCGTCACCCAGATCCTCACCCAACAGTGCACTGGCAATGCCCAGCATCTTCTTACGGGCCAGACTGCGCTTACGGCTAAACTGTGCAGCTGAGGGCACAAAACTATCGTCAAAGCCGTTAGGCAGCACAACATCCACGGGTTTATCCAGCAACTCAACACACTCCTTGGCAGTGATATCGCTCACCGTCGTGAAGCAGTCCACATAGTGGGCCGTCTGCTTTTCGATAGAGTGCTTGCTCTGCATATTCAGTTCTCCAGCCATCTGGTCACCGTTGTAGGCGAAGAGATAGTCGTAGAGGGGTTTCATATTACCGGCTATCGAGCGACCGATGCTGGTGGCATGGGTCGTGAAGACCGTACCGATCTGGGGCAACTTGTTGTTGATATAAAGGGCACCCAGACCGCACATCCACTCATTGGCGTGGTAGATGGTTTTAGTATTCTCATTCCACTTTCCACACTCCACATTCCACTTATAGAAACTCTCGACGACCAGGGCTGCAGCATACGAGAACATCGATGCCTCGTCATAGTCGCCATAGGCATGCAGCGAGTCCACCTGATAGTGCTCCCACAACCAGCCGTATATTTCGTTCTTATGTTCAAAGAATGGATTAAAGTCTACGAGAATGGCAATAGGCTCTCCAGGTACCGTCCAACGGCCTACCCTCACCTTCAAGCCCTGCTCCTTGGCCACACTCTGCCACTCAGAAAAGAGTCGCTGATCCTCCTTAAAGTAAGGACTCTCACTCTCTTTCCAGAAATCAGGACCAATGAAGATGATCTTATCCTGAAATACCTCCTGTAGGGTCTTGGCACGTGTCGAAAGGACTGTATAGATTCCCCCTACCTTGTTGCAGACTTCCCAACTTGACTCGAAGATGTAGTCTGGCACTAACTGCTTTTTTGCCATCGTTTCAATAATAATTGCCTG
>Ga0310786_10007596_pt1 | contig 14114 bp, 7 predicted proteins | sample AusTroGonzalo_MG_FD_203881 | JGI IMG/M metagenome (GOLD analysis project Ga0310786, IMG submission 203881) | Bovine rumen microbial communities from tropical cattle in Woodstock, Queensland, Australia - Gonzalo_03 (v2) (version 2) | ecosystem: Host-associated > Mammals > Digestive system >... | reverse complement strand
AAGAATTACTAAATTTGCCTGCATGAAGCTGCTTTTTACCGATTTGGACGGAACGCTCCTGACCGACGACAAGACCATTCTCGATGTGGACATGAAGGCTATCGAGGGAATGCTTGCTCGCGGGCACAAGCTGGTGCTCTGCACCGGGCGTCCGCTTACCAGCGCAAAGCAGCTTGCCCAAAAGTATGGCTTTGACAAGCCGGGATTCTTCCTGGTGAGTTTCAACGGCGGGCTCATTTACGATTACGCCACCGAACAGTCTATTCTAACGCGTTACATTCCGGTTGAGTCGGTCAAGTTCATTATGGATGCGGCTCATCGTGCCGGCATGCACGCACACACCTACTCAGGCGACTTGGTGGTTTCGGAATACGAAACGGAACAGCTCAAAACCTACTGCCGGCTAATGAAGATGGATTACGTGGTTGTCAAGGATATTCGCGACTACTACGGCGAATTCATCAATGTGGTCGTCAAGCCGCCTATCAAGGTGAATATCATTACGCCGTTTGGCCACGGTAGCCTGGTAGATTTTAGAGCCGAAATGCGCAAAACCACTGCCGGAAAGCTCTTCGATGTGTTCAGCAAGCCCGAAATGCTTGAATTTTCCCATATGCAGAGCAACAAGGGCGACGCCGTGCGTTTTATGGCCGATTTTTACAAGGTTCCGCTCTCTGACACCATTGCCGTGGGCGACGAAGAAAACGATTGTCCCATGATTAAGGCTGCCGGGGTGGGAATTGCCATGGCCAACGCCTCCGAGGTAGCCAAGTCTGTGGCCGATTACGTAACTAAAGCCGACAATAATCACGGCGGAATTGCCGAAATTATTGAAAAATTCACATTTTAGCCGATTTTGTCATTAATATTCCAATTTGGAATATTTGGGGCGATTTTTTTCAAACAAAATTGCCATCATTGATATATCTTCTATATTGTTATATAGTATAATGGTATAGGGGATATTGCCAATACATGAAACAGTTCCAGTTTGATTATCACAGCATTACGTCGTTGAAACGCGACCTTGACAAGATTAGTCTTTGGTGCAAGTCAAGGGTGTTTTCTCATGTGGTGTTCCAGATTTATTCGAATTCCATGGATCGGGGACAAATTGACCTTGTCTGCGACGTGATTTCGCAGAACTTCCCGGATTCCATTTACATGGGCTGCTCCACAGGTGGCAATATTATAGACGGGCGACTATCCAATGCCGAGATTTCCGTTGTTTGCACGATTTTTGAATATCCCACGACTCAGCTCAAACTGTTGCAGTATACCATAAGTGATGATAACGCCATTGATGTGGTCGGTAGCATTAAAGAAGAAATCAAGGCGAATCCATGGGTGAAGGCGGTTGAACTGCAAATCACGACCCTTTGTGTTTCCATGACGCCGTTCTGCGACGCGTTCAAAGATGTGGATCCGTCTATTGCGATTTTTGGCGGTGGTGCGATTAATCCGAATTTGACAAGTGCCGAAACTTGCGTGTTTTCCAATGTGGGTGGGTATTCTGGAAAGGGGGTCATTGTCCTTTTGATGGGCGGGGATGACTTCTTTGTTCATACCAGTCACGTTATCGGTTGGAAACCCCTTGGCCGCGAATTTTTGGTGACAAAGGCTGCTGGTCCCGTGCTGTATGAACTGGATGGCGAGCCTGCCTATGAAATTTATCATCGCTATTTGAATATTCAGAATGACGAGCACTTTGTTTTCAACACCTTAGAGTTCCCGCTGTTCTACAATCGCAACGGAATAGATATCATGCGTTCGCCGGTAGCCTGTAACGAAGACGGCACTGTGGTCTTGTCTTCGGATATCGAAGAAGGCATGAAAGTACGCTTGGCTTATGGCGATCCGTGGACCATTCTAGCCAGTGTCCGAAAAGATGGCCGCGATGTCGGGGTGTTTAGCCCTGAAATTATCAAGGTGTTTTCTTGTGTGGTGCGTCGAATCTTTTGGGGCAAAGAAGAAATTAGCGGTGAAACGCTTCCGCTACAGGGCATTGCTTCTACCTCGGGCTTTTATTCTTCGAGCGAATTCTTACGTACCGGCTGCTGTGTGTACCAGCACAATGCGACCCTTGTGGTGGTGGGAATGCGCGAAGGCAAGGGCGGGGAACATTATGACTTCGAAATGCCTCAGGAGGCGTTCTCGGGCAAGGTTTCCATGATTAACCGCTTGGCGACCTTTATTGATGTGGCTGCTCAGGAACAGGCTGAAGTGAACGCAAAGCTTGCGTTGACATCTATTACGGATTCACTTGCGGAAGTGTTTAACCGAGGCGAAATTCAGCGCCGAATCACTAATTGTGTTGAATCGGGACGGGCCGGTTGCCTGGTGATGCTGGATATCGATAATTTTAAACAAATTAACGATACTTGGGGCCACAAGGAAGGTGATAACGTCATAAAAGAAATTAGTCATGTCTTGCGAAGAGTGGCCGATGAAACCGGAGTATCCGGGGTTGAAGCTGCAGGTTTTAACATGGTTGATTTTGAAGCCATGTGCCAAAAGGAATATGAACTTCATGGTGGTAGTGCCTTGCGACCGGTTCCGGTGATTATGGATGTGAAATCTCCCATTGGTCGTTGGGGTGGCGAAGAATTTATGGTGCTTTTGCAGGATTCTTCTTTAAAAACGGCTATTGAGTTTGCTGATAGGGTGCGCGTCGCTTTCAATGATATTACATTTGAAAAAGCTGGACGTCGTTCCGTGAGTGCCGGTGTGACCGAACTTAGGAAGGGCGAAAGCGCTGATGCTGCGCTTGTTCGCGTTGACAAGGCTCTGTACAGGGCCAAAAAGTTGGGCAAGAACTGCGTTGTTGCGTCAGAAGGAGAAAATGATGGATAGCGTTGTCAAAGCGAAAATTGATTCCTTGTACGAGGCTTTTTCGGTACTTGCAAATGGTGCGTATACTTATGTCACTGATATGAGAACGGATTGGACCCGCTGGTCTAAAGAGGCTGTTCGCTATTTCGGCTTGCCTGACGAATATATGCAGGGGGTTGCCTATACCTGGATGGAAAGAATCCATCCGGATGACCGAGCCGCCTATAAAGAAAACATTGATAAGGTTATGTCCGGCGAGACGAACGAACATAATCTTCAATACCGTGTGCTGACCAAAGATGGCCGCTACATTGTTTGCACATGCCGAGGTGTATTGCTCCGTAACGAAAATGGTACTCCGGACTACTTCGGCGGGATGATCAAGAATAATGACACCCTGAGCTATTTTGACGATGTTTCCAATATGAGAAGCCTTTATGGCTTTTTAGAAGACCTGCAGTCGACGAGTTGGCGTGGCGAAAGCTTGCAGATTATGATTTTGGGCATTAATGATTTTTCTCGCCTGAATGAAATTTACGGCTACACGTTCGGAAACCGCGTGCTCCAAGAATTTTCGAAGATGATTAAGGTCGAAGCTCATGGCCTGGGCGATTGGTACCGAATGGATGGAACCAAGTTCGCCATCGTCTGTAAGAAGGCTTCTGTCGATGACCTTCAGAATTTGTACAAACGAATTCAGTACAATTCCTTGCACGAATTTAATGTGGACGGATCCCGCGTGGTTCTTTCGTTCGTAGCTGGCGCTGTTAATTTGGACAAATTTGATGTCAGCGTAGAAACGGTTTATTCTTGCTTGCGCTTTGCCTATTACGAATCCAAGAACAATCATTTGGGCGAGTTGTACGTTCTTAAGAACGATGTGAACGATGACAAGCGTTTTGCCATTGAACGAATCAATGTGATCCGCAACAGCATCGTGAACAATTGCGAAGGCTTCTACTTGTGCTACCAGCCGATTGTCGATGCAGACTCCGAAAAGATTATCGGTGCCGAAGCCTTGATCCGCTGGAAAAATGACGAGTATGGCGTTGTCCCGCCCGTACAGTTTGTAGATGTTTTGGAACAAGATAACTTGTTCCCGGAACTGGGTAAATGGATTTTAAGGACCTCTATCAGGGATGCTAAAAAATTCCTGGATGCTTACCCAAACTTTGTAATCAATGTGAACCTTTCGTACACGCAGCTTGAAAAGCCGGACTTTGTCGAAAGTGTGCTTTATATTCTAGAACAAGAAAAGTTCCCGCCACAGAATTTGTGCTTGGAAATCACGGAACGTTGCCGCCTTTTGGACATGGCGCTTCTTAAGGATATTTTCACACAGCTTCGTAATCGTGGTATCAAGGTGGCTCTTGACGATTTCGGTACAGGGTTTAGCTCCATTGGCGTGTTGCGTGAAATCCCGGTGACCACGGTGAAAATTGACCGTAGCTTTGTCATGAATATCGAACAGGATCCTTCTGACCAGAAGACTGTGCGCTTTATTTCGGAACTGGCTGATTCCTTCTCGTCGTCAGTGACGGCTGAAGGTATCGAAACGCCTGAAATGCGTGAATTCCTGCTTCGCTTTAAAATCAAGAGCTTGCAGGGGTTCTATTATTCGAAACCGCTCCCTGTTGACGAGTTTATGGACAAATACGTGAATGTGTAGGATATAGTTCTTACTATATTTCTACGCATGAAGAATATTCTTGAACGTCTGGGCATTGGCCGCAGGCATTTTGCAGTAATTGGAATTACGCTTGCCGTTTTGGTAGTCGCATTCCTTATTTTCAACAACTTGACCGTTTCGTATGCCCGTCGCTGGGATATTGATTGGGGCTATTATGCTATCCTTTCGACGTTCATTTTGCTGGTTGTTGGCGTTGCTGTCAACATTCCGGTCATTGTGCAGGGGTGGAAAGGCTTTAAGCCGTCGGGCAAGAGCGTTTGTGCATTCGCTGGCATTGCGCTTGTGTTTTCGGTGTTCATGTTCGGGAACATCAGTAACACGCACCGCGTGCTGAGTGATGAAACGAGCTGGGAGTCCATGGGACTCCAGATGTACTTTGAACATACGGGCGGTATCTGTAACGAAGGTGTATGGAACAATGGGGTTCTTGATTGCAAGACCGAAGTGAACAACTTCAAGGGCAAGGCTCTCGGCTTTGTGTATTCCTTGGTGTTCAACTTTATGGAGCCTAACCGCGATACGGCCTTGCTGGTGAACTACCCGTTCTACTTGCTCAGCCTATTGTTCTTCTTCTTTGCGCTTTCTAAGTGGTTCAAGAATGAATGGGCTGCGCTTGCGGCGACGGCGTTCTTGGGCGGTATGCCGATTTACCTGTTGCAGGCACGTTCTGCCTCGACTGAAGTTCTCTATATATTCTTGCTTGCCGTACTGATGGCGTGGTATGCTTTTGTGCCGGCAAATAAGGTGAACTGGAAACATTTCCTTTTGACGGTTCCTCTGCTTGGATTCTTTGCGCAGACTCGCCAAGAGACCGTGTTTGCATTTATTCCGTTCGCCCTTTACTACTACAAGTATTTCTTTGAAAAACCGCACAGACTTCCGCTGTTTGTGGCTTCGGTGATTGCAGTGAGCTGGCCTTCGGTGAATACCATGGCGGCTTACCGTGGTTATGATTTCCAGGGCGGCGAACATGCGGCGCATTCGCTAGAAAACTTCTGGTTTAACCTGAAGACCAATATCGAAATCATGATGAACTTGGATCAGGATCCGTCGTTTGGCGGTATCATGCAGAATCCGTTCTACACGACTTTCACGATTATTTTGCTTGCGGCAACGGCTTGGCTCCTGTTCCGTTTGATTTATTCCCGCAGGTATTGGCGCGGCGCTTTGCTGGGCATTACGTTCTGCCTGCAGATTTTTGTGATTCTCTTGAACGTGTCGGGTACGTTTACCATCGATATCAACCAGCGTTATGTGTTGGTGGCGCTCCCGTTGTTTGCGTTGATTATGGCGCTTGGCCTTTACGACGCCCTCGAATTTTCGACCAAGATGAAGCCCGATGCTGCGGGTAAGATTATTCTGGCTGTGGCCACGGCTCTATCGGTAGGCCTCATGATTTATCATGGCGACAGCTACCGTAACAACATGCTTTACTACAAGAATAAGCTCTTGGGTGAAGAAGATTACTTGGATAAAGCGCTTGAAAGCTATCCAAAGAATTCCATTTTTATTTACGCTCGCCCCTGGCAGATGCTTGCTTCGGGCCATAGTTCCTTCAGTGAACGTTCCTTTATGAGCTGGGACAACGAAACCTTTGCCAAGTGGCAGCAGGTGTCGGGCGGCAACATTTACATGGTGCGCGGTCAAGACGGCTATGGAGAACTGAACCGCAAGTCTCGCGTGGTGGGCTTCAAGACGACCGATCAGGTCGATGAAATTTTGAAGGACTACAAGAGCGAACGAGTTCTGATTGAACCGAAACTGTTCGGATACCCGCTTGCCGTTTACAAGATTATGGCAAAGAAGGGCGTGTCGACTTACTTGCAGAATTTCTTTGTGAGCGATATGGAAAACAATGCCATGGTCGTGAACAAGCGATTCCCCGAAACAATCACTTGCAATTATTCGCTGAATGGCGAACTGCAAGAAGAATTGATGCTGTCGATGGAATCGGACACCTTGTTGCTGGATTCTTCCAAGATTCATGCAGGTATGAACCGCGTGACATTCGAATGCATTATGCCGGATTCCGATACGCTTAAGCTGGCCAAAGATTTCTTTGTTGAATCTCCCGAGGTGGCATTGCTTTCGGAACTCAAGATGGATAGCTTTGAACAGGCTTGGGGTCAGCCGCAAAAGAATGCGTCGGTCGAACATCATAAGATTACGATTGACAAAGAAGTTTTCCGTTACGGAATTGGTTCGCATGCGCCGTCGTACTTAAGGTTTACGCTCCCGCGTTCGTTCAACAAGTTCCATGCGACGATTGGTCTTGATGACGAAAGTGTCGGCGGTGATGGAGCCTCGTTCATTGTGATGGGCGATAACCGTGAACTCTTCCGCAGCAAGCGCTTGTATTCGACTGAAAAGCAGACGATTGCTGTTGATGTGACGGGCGTTCGCGTGCTTGAACTTCGCTTGGATGAAGGCGACAAGCATGATAAGGACTACGACCACGGCGATTGGGCGAATGCATGGCTGGAGGCTGTGCGTTGAAAGTTCTAGTCGCACCGCTTGACTGGGGGCTTGGACATGCGACACGATGCGTGCCCGTGGTCCGAGAATTTCTGAATCAGGGAGCCGAGGTTGAACTTGCAGTTGTGCGTTCCAATGCGGCTTTACTGCGGAATATTTTCCCGGAACTTCGTCAGCGTTTGGCTCCGTCTTACAACATTGTGTACCCGAAGCATGGCTACAATATGGGCCTTTGGCTTGTAAAAAATGGCGCGCATTTGCGGACGGTCATGAATTACGAGCACAGCTTTGCTGAAGAGGTTGTGGATCGCTATCATTATGATGTGTTGGTGTCCGATAACCGCTTTGGATTTTATAGCCGGAATGCGAAGTCGATTTACATGACTCACCAACGCCGGATTGCGTTTCCGCGCGTACTGTCGGCATTTGAACCTGTTGGAATGCTTTGGCATGCCTCTGTCATGAAGCGCTTTGATGAAGTCTGGGTGCCAGATGTGCCGGATCTTCCGGGGTATGCAGGAACGCTTTCGCATGTGAAAAAATGCCCCGTGCCTATTAAATATGTGGGTGCGCTTTCTCGCTTTGAAGGCGAAAAACTGACCGAGAAATCAGATGTCCGTTATCGATTTGTCGCTGTCGTTTCGGGTGTAGAACCCGCTAGAGCCCGCTTTGAAGAATTGTTGCGCAAGACTCTTGTCAAGATTCCTGGTCGCCATGCGGTTATTCTTGGAAAGCCGTCTCTTGGCGTGAAAAGTTCTAACGAACAGAACTTGGATTTGTTTACGCATTTGCCCGATGAACAATTTGCTTCGGTCGTGAAAAATGCGGAATGGGTTGTTTCGCGCGGCGGTTACAGTACCGTGATGGATATGGCTGTCCTTGGCGCCCGTTGCGTATTCGTGCCGACTCCAGGGCAGTATGAGCAGATTATCTTGGGTCGCGACTTGGCCCACGAAGGCTATGCTGTTACTATCGATGAATCCAAGTTGTCGACTGAAACTTTGCTTGCTGCGATTAGCGAAAAGGCCCGCGTCGCTCTTCCGAAACCTGAAGATGATAATAACTTACTGAAGGATGCTGTTTATGCCACAATTCATTCTCGCATTTCCTCTCACTAAAGAAATTAACGAACCGCTCGCTTTAACCGAAACCATGACGCTTGCCGCCGATGCAACGTCTGCAATTATTCCGGGTTGTAGCGTGATGTTCAAGGTAATTCGCAAAGAACGAGTGGCTGGCCTTGCCGATATTTTCAAGGAACACCAAGATATTCCGGCTGAGACAGCTGCTGCCATCGAAGCGCACAAGTCACTGCTGTTCTTGCTTGGTGAAGTCAAGAGCATAGAAGAAGTGACTCAGGTGAACTTGGCTGCGTTGAAAGTCTTTAATGCAGGCGCCCTTGGCGTTTATATGCAGCAGTCTGGTGCAGCATGGACGGCAGATGGTTTCCGCGAAGAAGTAGGCGATGGCGAATACCCGATGGATCCGTGGATTAATTTCGTGGAAGCGGGCGATACGATTTATACGCTTGGTCTTGCGACATTTGTGCTGCCGGATTTGTGCATTGCGGCTAGTGCCGAAGACCCACAAGAAGCTTTGCTGATGGCGGCCGATTCCTTGTTCGGCGATGGTGTTCCGGCTAAGTCGGGCTCCGAAGTGGATCTCGGCGAAGGTGTGCATTACGTGCTCCGCGCCGAAACCAAGAATCCGTTCCCGAAGGACGCCCCTGAATACAATAAGCAGGGAATACTGCGACTCGTTAAGAAGTAGATTCCTTAGTGGACTCGAGTTTGGGCCAAATCAGCTTGAGTTTTAGGCTAGGTATTTTTCGTTGCCAAAAGTCGTAAAAATCATGGATTTGGTAACGGGTTTTACCCTCTTATGTCATCCCCGCGAAGGCGGGGATCTCCTTTTCTACTTGTGCAATCAGCTTTTTCACCTAAAGCGGGAGGTCCCGGAATAAATCCGGGAAGACAATAGAATAAATTGGAGTATTTTGTTTCTTTTTGGGGTATTGACATTTATGTAAAAATAATTTATCTTTGCGCCCGTGAATTTTGTTAAAGAAATTCTACCCCCCCCCAATTAGTGTTTGTTTGGACACCTGTTTTTGGAGCTTTTCAAAAAAATATAAAGGAGACAAGATGGCTGAAAAATCCATCGTGAAGGGCTGTACCCTGTTTTGGGGTACGGCGTTAAAGGTTATGGCTGTTGTGGGCCTGTGCGCAGGAGTGTCGACGGCTGCAGAATCAAGCGCAAAATACTACCTGAAATGCAAAGAAGTGACGGATAAATATTATCTTCGCCCTCTTGATGAAGAGGCTTCTAGATTCTATAAGTTGAAAAGCAACCTGTACCAGGGCAATCTCGTACTCGAAAATCTAAATGAAAATTGGCAGATTCCTTCCAAGACCTATAAGTTCAAGGTCTATGCGAGAACGGACTCGTCGTCGTTTTTCCAGGCCTACCATACTGTAGATGGAAAGGATAAAAGGCATGGCTTTTATTTCGGCCGCGCTATGGATTATCCCTATACACTCAGCAGCGGCTGTAATGTATACGATGGTGCGCGTATATGGGATGGTCCGGTTTGGGTGTCCGATTACCTGGGCGTAGAAACCGGCCTCAACTACGACTACATGCAGCATTCTCCGGTAACCGGGACGAATACCAAGTCCTTTGCCACGCTGGAACTGTTCCACGAAGGCAAAGCGAATCTCTCTAGTTCGAACGTGGCGTTCTCCTACGGCGACTTGCGTTCCGACGACAACGAAAAGAACAAGGCGGCGGTGCATAACCTGCTGGATTCGCTCAGAAAGTACAATATCCGCCATATACGTCTGGTCATGTCGTCCGATGACGATATTTTCAATTTTACAACCGGGTCGGTATCCCGAACGGACCAGATTTGCAATAGCTATACAGGCCAAAGCAAAATAGATTGCGAAAATGGGGCTCAAATCTTTTGGACTGATTTGGATATTCCCTATATCGAAGTCAAGTCGTCTATCGGTAGTGTTGACAGCAATGTTACGGACAAGTTTGTGTTGCGGAATTCGGAGCAGCCGATTTGGGTCGAAATGAAGGGCGATAGGGCGTTCAAGTATGTGTTGCAGCGCCGTTGGGATTATTATATTGACGGAAAGGGCGCTCAAAATTGGGTTGACTGGAAAGATCTTGACAATGTAGAATCGGGGACGGTCAGTGCGGCTGATGCCAAGAAGGGCTTTGTCCATGTAGCGAAGATTCCTGCGGAATATGTTGACGATGCTGCCCATGCGATGCAGGTCCGTTTCAAGATAATACCTAAGAATGCCAATGGCGGTGATATGATTCCGTCCTACTCGGATAGCCTGACACTTCGCATGTTGAACCGGCTCAATGTGATTACCAAGATAAATAATTCCCTTTCGGGTGATTACAGGTTGACTGCGAATGGACTAGTGTTCCCCAAGGAGGATTACGGCTTTTCGAACAATTTGGTCTGGGTCGAGGCGCTAGCTCCGAGTGGCTATAAATTCTTATGCTGGACCAAGGGTGAAGCTAATAAAGAATACTGTGTAAGCTCCGAAAATCCGGTCTCCGTTCATGTGAACAATGCCGACACCACCGTGAGGGCCTTGTTCGAGGCCAACGTTGACGATGCCAAGCTTACCACGTTCATTTCTAAAGTTGATAGTACCACCTCATATACTATCGATAACAGCCCGATTGAAGCTGACGTAGTCGTGGGTGGAAAAATAGGTCTGGAAGTGTCTTATGGTGTTGTCGCGAAGGAAGCTTTGTGTCCTATGAATGATGCCGGCACAAGGCATGTGTGCACTCCGTGGTTGCTTATCCGTAATGTGGATACGGACAAGTGGGATACTGTCACGGGTAAGGCCGTTAATTCGAGTACAAGTTATACCTATACGGGTGTTGTAAAATTTTCTAGTGCGAGTTATAAGCCGCTTCTGCGCAATGGACGCCGTTTCGAAATGAAGACTGTTATGAAAAAGGCCGACGGCTCCATTTCTGAAAGCAGCTCCATTTTTGTGAATGCGCTTGTGCATGGTAGGTATTATCACGCTTTTGACGTGGCTTACACAAAGCAAACGATTTCCGATGCAACCGGTGTTATTTTTGAAGACGGATTGGGCAAAACGAAGACTTCCATGGGGTACAAGTCTTACGCGACGTACCAATATGGCCAAAAGGTCAAAATCCATCCGGTACTTATTCCCGAAAAGACCTACAAATACGATTTCGTTGGATGGAAATATCTGACGAAAAATGATACGGCGATAACTGTACTTTCCAAGGATAGCGTCTACGAAATGACGATCGATTCGACCGTGATGGATCCCTATGGATATGTCTCGCTGTATATGGATCTCAAAGAAAGGGAAGATCAAGACACGATTCTTGTGTTCTCCGATGAGATGCCGCATGCCGGTCAGACGCACTGGCAGCCCTATGTCGTCCAGGGGGATTACGAGTTGGTTAGCTGGACTCTCAAGAAAGGTGACAAGCTCTTTGCCGAAAACAAGATTGACAGCATGTTTACGCCGGGTACATACAAGTTAAGGATTACGGCGGCCCACAAGAAAAAATTCGCCTCGGTCAGGGATTCTCTGTATTCTTGCCAAGGACTGGTTCCTGCAATGAATTTTGCCGAAAATGGCGAAATCAAGCCCATGATAAGGCCTACAGCGTCTGCCGGAAACTGGGAAGTTTGCACGGAAGATTCTCCGCTCAAGGTGTGGTATGACTATGAATTTGTTGTGAAGGATTCCACCTTCAAGGTCCGCTTCTTGTCTTGGAATGAAAAGACGAACGAATACGACAATGTTATCGCAACGAGCCTCGTGTCGTTTGGCAAAACTCCGGTCGCTCCCGAAGAAGCCGCATGCCCTGCATCCGACTCTATCTGGAACGTGTCCTGCGCCTGGTCTCCCGAATTTAAGGCAACTTACGCCGATGCCGATTACAAACTCATTGTAACTAAGAACAAGAAGGTGTATGTCGCCAGCTTCTATGGTTTGGATGATGTGACTGGCAAGTACAACAAGCGTCTAGATACGAAGAATGTCGAAGCCGGTGAAATTCCGACCGCTCCCGCAGTCAGCTGCCCCGCATCCGACTCTATCTGGAACGTATCCTGCGCCTGGACGCCCGCCATCACGGCGGCTTACGCCAATACCGAATACAGGTACGTTGTGTCGAAGACCAAGAAAACCTACGCTGTCGCCTTCTATTCGTTGAACGACAAAACCGGCAAGTACGACAATCTTGAGAAAAAGCAGGAAGTCGAAGCGGGCGAAATGCCGACCGCTCCTGAAGTCAAGTGCCCGGAATCCGATTCCGTTTGGAACGTGTCCTGCGCCTGGTCTCCCGCCATCACGGCGGCTTACGCCAATACCGAATACAAGTACGTCGTAACCAAGACCAAGAAAACCTACGCCGTCGCCTTCTATTCGTTGAGCGACAAAACGGGCGAGTACGACAACTTGGTGGAAAAGCGTAATGTCGAAGCCGGTGAAATGCCGACTGCTCCCGCAGTCCAGTGCCCGGAATCCAATAGTCAGTGGACCTTCTCTTGCGACTGGGCCCCGAAATTTAAGAAGGTCTACGCCGATGCCGAATACAAGTACGTTGTCTCCAAGACTGTAACGACGCCCAAGAGCAGCTCTAGTGAGGCAAGCTCTAGCAGCGTTGCTAGCTCCAGTAGTGTGACAAGCTCTAGCTCGGTGGTGTCGCCTGCGTCTAGCTCTAGCAGCGTCACAAGTTCTAGCAGTGTGACGAGTTCCAGCTCGGTGGTACCGCCTGCCTCCAGCTCCAGCAAGGTCGAAGACAAGTCGAGCTCAAGCAAGGCTGAAGATAAGTCCAGCTCTAGCAGCGAAGGGACGACCGTAATTGCGGATGCTGCAAGAATTCCGCAGTTCTCGCTCGGCGCCGCCCACCGTAGCCTCCAGATTGCCGGAGCCCGCATCGGTAGCGCCTATGCCGTATTCGACATGCAGGGCCGCGTGTTGAAGCTCGGCCGCGTCGATGTCGCCAACTTTGAACTGCCGGTCAACCGCTCCGGAACCTACCTTGTCCGCATCGGTTCGCAGACAAAATCTGTCAAGGTAAAGTAAAGCCGAATATCCGTACGGATCGAATAGAAATCAGAAAAGAATGACAGCCGCAACCAAGTTGCGGCTGTTTTGCGTTTTTCCGCCGATGGAAAAATAAACTACGCAGACCTTTAGGTCTGCGTAGTTTATAATAAATTTGAATTAAACTCTCGCCTTATGCGGTTGTCCGAATTCCGAATTACAGTTCAGGCTGCTTGCCGGTGAGGCGCACGAAGATTTCTTCGTACTTGGCCAGCGTGTTCTTCACGACTTCAGGCGGAATTTCCGGACCCGGATAGGTCTTGCCCCAGTCGAGAGTTTCGAGCCAGTCACGAACGTACTGCTTGTCGAAGCTTTCCTGGTTCTTGCCCACCTGGTACTTGTCTGCCGGCCAGTAACGGCTGGAGTCCGGAGTCAGCACTTCGTCGATCAAGATGGTTTCGCCATCGATTTCACCGAATTCGAACTTGGTGTCGGCGAGGATGATGCCCTTGGAGGCAGCGTAGTCGCGAGCCTTCGTGTAGATGTCGAGGGACATGTCGCGGAGAGTCGTTGCAACCTTTTCGCCAACGATATCGAAAGTCTGTTCGAAGCTGATGTTTTCGTCGTGACCCACATCCGGCTTGGTGCTCGGCGTGTAGAGCGGCTTTTCGAGTTTCTGGCAGAGCTGCAGGCCTTCGGGGAGAACGTGACCGCAGATCTTACCGGTCTTCTGGTAGTCCTTCCAGCCAGAACCCACGATGTAACCACGCACGATGCATTCCACGGAATGGCGGTTGGCCTTCTTCACGATCATGGAACGGCCGCGGAGGTAGTCGGCGTGCTTCTTGAGCACGGCCGGGTATTCGTTCACGTCGGCGGTGATGAGGTGGTTCTTCATGCCGAGGTGCTTGAACCAGAACAGCGAAAGCTGGTTGAGGATTTTGCCCTTACCAGGAATCGGGGTGGGGAGCACCACGTCAAAAGCGGAAAGACGGTCGCTAGCGACCATCAGGAAGCTGTCGCCGAGGTCGTACATG
>Ga0310786_10007594_pt1 | contig 14115 bp, 22 predicted proteins | sample AusTroGonzalo_MG_FD_203881 | JGI IMG/M metagenome (GOLD analysis project Ga0310786, IMG submission 203881) | Bovine rumen microbial communities from tropical cattle in Woodstock, Queensland, Australia - Gonzalo_03 (v2) (version 2) | ecosystem: Host-associated > Mammals > Digestive system >... | reverse complement strand
ATCGGCCCGGAAGGCAACGGTATCTATCCCAGAATTACGTTGTCGAACAGGAAAAAGAGGAGCCGGTCTTCTATTTCGACCCCGAAACGACATTGCTGGCTGAGGCCAAGGTCAAGGCGAGACGCCATGGCGTCGCGAGGGACAAAGTGACGGGCTATCTGGACAGCCTGGTTATTCTGGCGAGTCCCGAATGGGTATGCGAGCACGGTTATCTGAATGACTATCACGGTTATTCCCATCATCCAGAATCTTGTGTAGGGTGTCAGCTGGACGCTAAAGAGCATTTGGTCCCCAAACGGGGTGAGGTTTATCACGTGATAAAATATGTCCCTTGGCCTGGCCATCCCGACGGGCTTTGGATGGTGGATATGACCGACCCGCCACATGAAGTCACGTATTATGGTCCTCAATACACGGAGGAGGAGTTGTTGGAAATTTATGGAATGAGCAAAGCGCAGGGATACCACCCTAAGCGGGAGTTCTACGAACCGGACGAACTTGAAATTACTTCCCCCACGCCGGACTATCGCAACCTGCTTCAATGGCGTCCCGCCGTACTGACGGACGAAAACGGCTTTGCCGAAATCCCCTTCGCCGCTTCCGACGTCAACACCGAATTCATCGGCCTCGTCGAGGCGGTCGATGGATTGGGACTTGTAGGTTGTCAGACATTCATTTTCCGGGTCATAAAGCAGTGAATATCAAGAGAATCATATCCTTCTGCCTGACTGCCCTCATCACTTTGCCAATGTTGGGACAAGGAAGGGTTGTGCTGAAGGACGGAATCAGCGGGCGGGACCTTGCCAACGATATGCAGTTTATCCAGTTCTTCTCACCGAGTAGTGACACCAGCCTGGTGATGACAGATTCCCTGGGCCATTTTGAGCTGGAGCCCGGACTCATGGAACTGATGCCGGGGAATGTATATTTGAAACCCATCCGGACAAAGCCCAAGCCGAAACTGGTCATAGAAGCCCCCTTCGACAGCATTCATGTCTATCGGCCCGGAAGGCAACGGTATCTATCCCAGAATTACGTTGTCGAACAGGAAAAAGAGGAGCCGGTCTTCTATTTCGACCCCGAAACGACATTGCTGGCTGAGGCCAAGGTCAAGGCGAGGCGCCATGGCATTGCGAGGGACAAGGTTACAGGCTATCTGGACAGCTTGACAATTATGTCCAGCGGCGAATGGGTCTGTGAATGCCAGCCGGATCTTCCTTACCTGAATGATTATCATGGGTATTCTCACCATCCAGCCGGCAGCCCGATGGACGAGTGGTACAGAAGGAGAGGAGGGAAACGCCTGCAGCCCAAGCGGGGTGGGCTCTATGAACTGATAAAATATGAACCGCTCGACGATGGTCGGGCCGGGTTTGGTGTATGGGTTATAACGGAACCGCCCATCCGGGGTTTCAAGTACCCTGGGCCACAATACACTGAAGATGAATTGTTGGAAATGAATGGTATGTGGAAGGCGCAAGGGTATTATCCCAAACGAGAATTCTATCAACCCGACGAAATAGACCTTTCCTCCCCTTCTCCCGACTTCCGCAATCTACTTCAATGGAAGCCCGCGGTCCTTACCGATGAAAACGGCATCGCGGAGATCCCCTTCGCCGCCTCCGATGTCAACACCGAGTTCATCGGCCTCGTCGAAGCGGTCGATGGAACCGGCTCGGTCGGGGCGCAGACATTCGTTTTCCGCGTCATAAAGCAGTGAATGTCAAGACCTCACTTTGTATACACGGCCGACTTGTCGAAATCCAGTAAGGCATCGACAGACTCGAAGAACTTGAGGCCGATGTCACCTTCCGTCGTGAAACGGGGCAGGTTCTTGGTGAACAACACGACCGCATCCGGAAACCGGATGCCGCTCTCGAACACGTAGGCCGAATCCATCAGCTAAGCCGGGATGCCAGACTCTACCAGGATGGTTGCGCCCTCCTTCCCGTTGACGGGGGCCTCGAACAGGTAATGTCCAGCCTTCTTGACGAGGTGGAACGTGTCGCCCTCGGCCTGTGCCTGGGCCGTCACGGCGACCAGGGCGAAAAACGCGGTGAGAAAGATCCTTTTCATATACTCAAAGATACGTATTTTTTGCCATCTTTGTAGCGCCATGTACATCGACTACATCTCCATCGACTGGAACAAGGTTGCCCAGGATTCGTATTTGACACGGATTCCGGCCCTGGGGCTGCTGGAGAAGCTGCAGTTCCGGAAGCCGGTGACGTTCTTTGTCGGGGAGAATGGGACGGGGAAATCGACGCTGCTGGAGGCAATCGCGATTGCGTATGGGTTCAATCCGGAGGGTGGGACGCTGAATTACCGGTTTTCCACCCATGACGACTATTCGGAACTGTGCAGGGCTATGACCGTCGGGAAAGGTCTCCGGAAAGAGAACCGAGGGTTCTTCCTGCGGGCCGAGAGCTTTTATAATCTGTCGACGAAAACCATTGAATATGAGAAGGATTGCGGGCCGATGTTCGGAGACCGCACCCTCCATGAACAGTCCCACGGCGAGAGCTTCCTCAACTTCATCACCGCCTTCACTCGCCCGGGCTTATACCTGATGGACGAGCCCGAGGCCGCGCTGTCCCCCAATCGACAGTTATCCCTGTTCTCCCGCATCGCCGAGATGGCGCGCGACGGAGCGCAGTACATCATCGTCACGCACTCCCCCATCCTCCTCGCCCTTCCCGACGCCGACATCATCCAGTTCGACGGCGACGGAATGCATTATGTCGATTACAAGCAGACGGAGAGTTACCGCATCACGGAACTCTTTATCAATCACCGGGATCAAATGGTGGACGAACTGACGCAGCAGTAGTTCAGGCCTTCCGACGGACCTCCTTCCCGAACGGGAAGATGGAGTTCAGGGCGAGCTTGAAATGCTGAATCCCGAAGGGAATGCCCACGACGGTGATGCAGCAGAGCAGGCCGCAGACCAGATGGATGATGGCGATCTCCCACCAGCCCAAAAGGATCCAAATCAGGTTCATGACGATGGACAGACAGCCCGGCTCGCCGGGGCGGTCCACCAGCTCATGGCCGAAGGGCCACAGCGCGTAGTTTCCCAGCTTGAACAGCTGGATACCGAAGGGTATGCCGATGATGGTGATGCACATCAGCAGGCCCACGATCCAATAGATGATGGCCACAACGATGCCCCCGAGTAGGAGCCACAGGAGATTGCCGATGGAATTCATTACAAGTCAAGGATTTGCGTCGCCGCGTTCTTGGTATCGACCTTCTCGATGATCCGCTCCAGGATGCCGTTCTCATCGAAGATAAAGGTGCGCCGCAGCGTGCCCATGGTGGTCTTCCCGTACATCTTCTTCTCACCCCAGGCGCCGAAGTCCTGCAGCATCTGCGTGGTCGTATCGGCCAAGAGCGTGAAGGGAAGATCGTACTTGGACCGGAACCCCGCGTGCGATTTCACGCTATCCTTGCTCACCCCGACCACATTGTACCCCGCGGCCGTCAGCGCGGCATAATTGTCCCGCATCGAGCACGCCTCCGCCGTGCACCCCGACGTATTGTCCTTCGGATAGAAGTACACGATAGTCTTACGGCCCTTGCCGATGAAATCCTCCGACTTCACGGTCTTCCCGTCCTGGTCCTGGACCTCAAAGGACGGCATACGGTCTCCGATCTTGAGCATGGCAGCGCGATTTATTGGTTCAACGCTCAAAAATACGTAAAAATCGGGGTATCAGCAAAGGGCTTTGGGCACTTACCGCGCCTAACGTCCCATTTCGCGCACCCATAAGGTTGATATCCCCATCCAAATGCCCTCAACGTCCCTGTTTCAGCACCCATAGGCGCGGTCGGGGGTGCCCAGTCTACATCGTCTTCTTGAAGTATGCCGCAACCTTAAGGCCGATGGGCACGACACTGACGAGTTCCCAACCATCTTCGCCGAGATTTTTGAAGGTTTCCTCCATGTTCTGTTCGGGGGTGAATTCGACGATCTTGTATTTGTAGTAAGTGAGGAGTGACATGGTTGTGAATTAAATGATTACACAGAAACACTATAATGTTTATTCTATGCCAATTTACGAATTATTGACCGAACCCGCAAGAATGCTTATCTATAAATACTACAAGCATTTCAAAGGCAATACCTACAAATTAATCGGCATCGCCAAAGACAGCGAGACCCTCGAAAACTTGGTCATCTATCAGGCCATGTACGGTGACCATCAGATGTGGGTCCGCCCGGAGAAGATGTTCTTCGGCAAGGTCGAGCGGGACGGAAAGATCATGCTGAGATTTAAAGAGATTAAGGATGAGTATTCAGAGAACTAAGTCTTGGACTTATTCTGCATTATTAGTCTACCGACAACTTCTTTTGCGAAGAGCTCTTTCACATGATGATTCACCAAGAAACTGTATAGGAATCGCTGGTCCTCCTCTATATTAGCAGTCTTTATAATAACAGGCTGATTGATGCTATAAAGAGCCGAAAGGTTTCCTCCTGTCATCTTTTGAAGAGAACGCTTTATCTCGTTTTGCGACTTATGGTTCAATGTAAAGATTGTAATATCTTTTCGAACGGGATTATCAAAATCAACTTGCTTCCTAAAAAAAGGAGCAAAATACTGTTGATCATTCTCCCCCAATGAATGTCCGAAGATTATCACTTCGTCCGCATTAAGGAGAGCCGGAAGAAGACCAGGAGGATTGAATGAAGGATCCATAACTTTCTGAAGAAAGTCATAATCCACATCCATATTTAAGTCATCTCGAGTCCCGACAATAATCCTATTATTATCGCAACAACCATGGACATATTGAACTGAAATGTTCTCCAAGTAGTTAATAGGCAACTGAAGATGAGTGTAATTAAATGAATATATGCTTATGGAATCCCCAACTTCTGCTGATTCTGTCACAGCAAGCAAAAGATAAGACGCCATCGAATCACTCGTGGGCGGCTTGTTTTCAATGGATCTAAGATAGTTGCAAAGACCATCCTTTATGAGCTGTAAAGCCTTATGGTCACGCCACTCTGCAGGCTGTTTAAAATCTTCTTGTAGCGGAATAGTCGCCCAACACTCTGCTTGACCAAACTGAGCATATCCCAGTTTTACCAATGTTTTCATTCTCTCATCAATTCCAGAGAAGGAAGAACATGTATACTCGTATGAATCAAACTCTCTAATATACTCAAGCAATTCGGGCGAAACCACATCGGGATAATTCGAAGTTCTTGTTCGCAAATAGTAATAATTCAGCAGTTCATTCTCGAGGTCATACCACTTAACCGCATCAAGGTTATCCGGCCAGCGTTGATTCAGGTGATGAATTAATGGTGCCGGATATCCTTTAGGACAATAATCCGTCTTCCAAAAGTCTTGATAGGACGTTTTAAGGCCAAGGTCGAGATCAAATCCATTACCAAGAACAAGAACTATTTTCCGAGGTTCTGCCATGGTTCTCAATTAGTTAATCTGTTAAGAACTCAGTATCTCTTGAAATCATATTTCTCCCGTATCGCCGCCTTGGTCTCCTCATCCTGATGAGTGAAATAAGCCTTAAATCCAGGGCAGAAATTGATGTGCCAACGCCAGAACCGACCGAGGATGGATTTGGCGTTCTTGTCGTAATGCGCGCGGAGCTTGCAAGTTTCGCAGGGGTATTGGGGCATGATTTTATCCTCTTTGTGCCAATGATTCTATGTGTTGTAAATATACGCATTATTTAACTATCTTTGTAACAATCAACTATAAATAAGATGAATGACATTGAAGCCATCTTGGCCGAACTCCGCAAGTTCAACCAGGAACGGGACTGGGATCAATTCCACAATGGGAAAGACCTGGCGATCGGGTTGTCCGTAGAGGCCTCAGAGCTATTGGAGTGTTTCCTTTGGAAGAAGCCGGAAGATGTGCCCATTGACAAAATTCGGGAAGAGTTGGCCGATGTCTTGAACTATGCATTCCAAATGGCGGACAAGTATGACTTGGACATTAAGCAGATTATGCTGGACAAGATACAGCGCAACGCCCGGAAGTATCCTGTGGAAAAGGCCAAAGGGAGTGCGAAAAAGTACGATGAATTATAATCCTAGACTGGTATGATTGTCTATAGCGCCATTAAAAGTCTGTTTGTCCAGGACGTCAAATCCGGCATCATTGCCACGAAGATTCTCAATCTCATTCGAGAAAGAGGCTTGAACGCCGGCCAGGAACGGGAATTCGAATCCTGGCATAATTCCATGAATTTTATGCGCAACATCGTCGATGATTCCGAGATTGACGACGATGTGCAAATTGCCATCGAGTATAACATTCCCCAGACGTCAAAGCGCGTTGATTTCATCATCATCGGAGCCGATAAAGCGAACAAGGAAAACATTGTCATCGTGGAACTTAAGCAGTGGAGCAAGGCCGAAAAGGTCGATGACGACATGCATTTCAGCGTCCGGACTTATGTTGCCAATGACAACCGGATTGTCTGCCACCCTTCATATCAGGCATACTCCTATTCTCGCTTCTTAGTCAATTATTCTCAGACCATTCACGATAGGGATATTCACTTAATCCCTTGCGCCTATCTTCACAATTATCTGCCCGCATACAAGTCAGCGCTGTCGGCCGAAATCTATAAGGACTGGTATACTTCCGCCCCGTTCTTCATCATGAACGAAGTGCAGCAGTTTACTGATTTCGTCAAGAAGTACATCTCGAAGAAATCGGCCCACGGAGACCTTCTGTATCTGATTGAGAATGGGAGAATCAGGCCGACGAAATCCCTTCAGGACGCCCTCTCCACAATGGTTCGAGGGACACCCGTTTTCGACCTGCTGGACGAGCAGGCAGTCTGCTTTGACATGTGCATCCGCACCATGCTTCAATGTCTTAAAGACCGGAAGAAGCGCACCATCCTAATTCAGGGCGGTCCAGGAACCGGGAAATCCGTCCTTGCGGTCAATCTCCTCATGCACTTCATTACCTGTGCGTGCAATGCAGCCTATGTGACGAAGAATAGCGCCCCGAGACAGGCTTTTTTGTCCATCCTCTCGAGAAACAGAGCTGAAAACGTTGCCGAAATCAGCCAGTTATTCCGCTCACCTTTCGGACTCTGCCAGGTTCCCGCTAACTCCTACGACTGCCTGATTGTGGATGAAGCGCACCGCCTTGTCGAGAAGATGTATGGAGACTGGAATGGAGAAAACCAGGTGAAAGAATGTATTAAAGCATCTCTGCTCAGTATTTTCATGCTGGATGAGGATCAAGCTGTCACGACAAAAGACATCGGCAGTGTCCAAGAAATCAGCAAATGGTGCAAGGCACTCGGATCCACCTTCATCATGAAGGAAGAGACCAAACTTTACTCCCAATTCCGATGCAACGGAAGCGATGCTTACATCCAGTTCATCGACCATCTGCTGCAACGCGGAAAAGAGACCATACCTGTATCCCTATCGGAACTCAATTACGACTTCCGAATCTTTGATGATCCCACCCAAATGCGCGAGGCCCTTCGCGAAAAGAATGCGATTGACAACAAAGCCCGCATGGTGGCCGGTTATTGCTACGACTGGAATGTCAAGAACGGACGTGGAAACATCGACATTGACCTCCCCGGCGGCTTCCAAGCGAAGTGGAATTTGGCCAATGACAAGATCTGGGCAATCAATCCCCGCTCCTTCGAGGAGGTTGGCTGCATTCATACTGCGCAGGGTTTGGAATTTGACTATGTGGGTGTTCTGATCGGGAAAGACCTTACTTTTGACAAGTCTACAGGCTGCGTTGTAGTGAACAAACTGGCAATTTCCCGAGACGACAGATCCTCAGGAATCCGAGGTGCCAATGATGACGAAGCCCGCCGCCTCATCCTCAACACATACAAAACCCTCCTTACACGTGGTCAGAAAGGGTGTTTTGTGTATTGTGAAGATGATGCGCTGAGGGAGTATTTCAAGAGAATGATAGCGGCTTCTTAGATAAGAAGTATAGACATCCAATACTATAAACTGTTTCCCGCAACATCACTGGCGCAGGCGGAATTCAGCTTTCAGCTGCTATCGAGCAGGCGGGAAGGTGCGGTCCCCGTCAGGGGATGACGGAGCTTGTTTGACGACGTTCCGGGCCCCGCCCGGATAAGGAGGAGTTGCGACGTCAAGCGCCTTGCCGGCTACGCGAGTCGCTGAAAGCTTTCATGGAGCCTGCGTCAGTGATGCTGCGGGCACATCGACCTAATCGACATAAACCTTAACGTCCGACGGCCTCCTGCTCGCTGATTTCCGTAAAACGGTCGAAGACCTTCCCGTCCCGGTCCACCTTGCCGAAGAACATCGACATCGGCCTGACCCACATCTGACGGTCGCCGTACATCGCCTGATAGACGACCATCTCCTCCAGCGTCTCGCTGTCCTTCGCAATCCCCACGAGCCGGTACACCCCGCCCTTGAAATGTCTGTAGTACTTGTCCATAAGGTAAAAATCAATAGTCCTCCAACCTCCCGAAATCACTCCACCCCGGCAGCAGCTTCCCTGCCCGGCACGCCTCCACGAACCGCAGCAGCGCCCGAAGCGCATAATCAGGACGCTGAGTATGGGCGTAGTGCTGGATGCGGTCGACCATGATGCGGCGGTAGTTGGCGGGGGTGGTGCGGTAGAAGTTCCAGGCGGGCTTATCGGCTTTGAGGGCGTTGAGAACCCAGTCCTCGAAGAGAAAATGGGCAGGGTCCATGTCGGGGAGGACCGCCAGCCCCGCCGGGGTCATCTCCCCCAGCTTGATGAGCCGACGGCAGCGCTCCAGGTTATGCTCGCACCAGTTGCCGCCCTTCCTCCGCGGGCTGTACCGCTGGATGGGCTTGCCGTCGTCGATCCGCTTCTGGGTGCTGTCGATCCAACCGAAGCATAGCGCCGCCTCCACGGCATCGACATACCTCACCACCCCGGGGCATTCCTCCCCCGCCCGGTTGCTCCTGATCCAGAACTCCCGCACCTTGTCGTGGTTCTCCTCGTACCAGCGATATAGGTCTTCCCTGGTGTGTATGTCCAATAGCGTGGTGACTTCCATGGTCTATAGCGCGTAATGGAACCCGTCCACCTTGTTCCATTCCCCTCTCGTGAAGTCCGGGAAGCGGACGGGCATCGAGCCGTTCTCCAGCGAGATGCGGCTCAGCTCCTGGACGGCGGACCATTCGGCGGCGTCATAGACGTCCTCGTCCAAAGGAAGGCCGTTGCGGAGGCAGTAGATCAGGCGGTAGTCCATGATGAAGTCCATGCCGCCGTGGCCGCCGACCTCGCGGGCCTTGTCCTCGATTTCCTTCACGAAATCGGGCCTGTAGGCCGTCAGGAGGGAGTCCATGACCGCCTCGGGCACGTAGCTGTGTCCATTCATGCTCTTCACGGAGATACCCTCCGCCGGGTACTTATTGGCAAAGCCCTCCGAGCCGGTGAGCTGGTACATGCGGGAGTACGGGCGGTAGGCGTAGACGTTGTGCTGGATCTCGATGAGCTTCTTCTTCTCGGTCTGGATCAGGCTGATGGTGTGGTCGCCGTCCAGGCAATAGTCCTTGTCCCGGAACGTCTTGGCCGCCCACTTCCCGTTATAGGAGGGCGTGTCCATGGCGACGAGATAGTCCATCTTGTCGCCCCGATGGATGTTCAGCACCTGGGCGATCGGGCCGAGGCCGTGGGTGGGATAGTTGTCCCCGCGATGGTCGATGTTGTAGTCGACCCGCCAGGGCTCGCTGTGGTCCCAGTGATCGGCAAGGAAGTGAATATAAGCGCCTTCCACATGATAGACCTCCCCGAACAACCCCTGCTGGGCCATGTTCAGGGCCGACATCTCGAAGAAGTCGTAGCAGCAGTTCTCCAGCATCATGCAGTGCCGACGGGTGCGCTCGCACGCATCGACAAGCTTCCAGCAATCGTCGATCGTCAGCGCCATCGGCACCTCACAGGCGACGTGGTGCCCATGCTCCAGCGCATACAGCGATATCGGCACATGCGGCAGCCAGTCCGTGCAGACATAGACCAGGTCGATGTCATCCCGGTCGCACAGCTCCTTATAGGCCTCGTCCCCGAGGTAGTTATCGGCCTCCGGCAGCCCGGCCTCCTTCAGGATCTCCTGGCACGCGTCCAGTTTCTCCTGCTCCAAATCGCAGAAAGCCACGATCTTGACCCCGTCAATGAACGTATACCGCCTCACCGCGGCAATCCCCCGTCCCCCGACGCCCACAAAGGCGATTCTGACCGTGTCGATGGGCTCGCACGCCAACCCCAGCGCGCTCACCTGCCCCGGCGCCCGCGGCGGAGCCTTGAGCTCAATCATCCCGTTCTTGATGGTGGCCGGCACCGACGCCGGCACCTTCTTGTCGCAAGAGGCCAGCGTCAGAAGGCCTATCAGCACAATAAATACTATCTTTTTCATTGATTTCAGCGTTTTCTCAAATTTAGCGATTATCCGCGAGGATTGCAATAAAAACCAAGCCCCCGTACCTTCACGGCAGGAGGGCCCACATTAACACTAACTAAAAGGAATATATACTCTAATTACTGCATGACTGTCTAACCGAAGGCAAAGTTACGGTGAATCCACGCCGGGGGCAATCCCAAGATGTTGGTATTTGGGACGAAAAAGAAGTATTTAATGATTCGCTAGAACTCCAGTTGGAACCCGTTACCCTTCAATCGATCGTAATTCTCCTTATCGAACCGGTACTTGATGGGGGTCCTGGTTCCATGCCTGGGTGTATCATCCTCAACCTCTGCGAGAATGCCGAAATGCTTCATCTTGTTGGCAAAGTTGCGGCGGTCGAAACTGACTTCCAGGATTGACTCATAGAGATTTTGCAGCTGAGGCATGGTGAAGATCTCCGGGAGGAGGTCGAAACCGACGGGCTGGAAATGAATATCCTGCTTGAGGCGGGAGAAGGCGTGGCGGAGAATCTTGTCATGGTCGAAAGCGAGTGACGGGACGTCATCCAGGGAGAACCATTCGGCCTTGTCCGCGTCAGTATCGGCCTGAACCTCAGCGAGTTTTACCAAGGCATAGTGGGCGACGGTGATGACGCGCTCACGAGGATCGCGCTTGATGTCACTGAAGGTCCCGACCTCCTTGAAATCCTTTTCCGTCAGTTTCAAGCCGGTTTCTTCCTTCAGCTCGCGCTTAGCGGTATAGGCGATGTTCTTGTCCTTTTCGACATCGAGGAAACCGCCCGGGAGAGCCCACTCCCCTACGAATGCCGTTGTGCTGGCTTCGCGTTCCTGGCCGCGTTTGATCAAGAGAACCTTCAGTTCTTTTCCGTCGTATCCGAAGACCACACAATCGGCCGTAACCGCCGGGTGCGGATACTCGTAGGTGTATAGCCCTTTCTTTGCCATGATTATTCGCGTTTTCACAAAAGTAGCCATTCTCCGGCAGAGATGCAAGGTTTTAGTGTAATATTCACGCAGCAGGGAGACTTCGTGTGACAAGTCGCGCAGAATTTCGTATCTTTGTTAAGATATTATGCCGCAAGACCTTTTATACTACGACCTCGGCCCCGGCGTCGAAGCTTTCACGACCCGGCGGGACTCCGTGCTTCCCTACCCCGTGATTCAGGGGCATCAGGTCCATGGTACCAGAGTCGCGATCATCGACCGGCCGTGGATGACCCGGGAGGAGCTGGAAGGGTATGATGCGTTCATTACCAACCTCCCCGGGGTCGCCATCGGAGCCCGGACCGCCGATTGCGTGCCCATCCTCCTGCACGACCCCGTCCGCCGCGTCATCGCCGCCGTGCACTCGGGCTGGAAAGGAACGGTGCTGAAGGTGTCGCATGGGGCCATCGACATGATGGAGGAAATCTTTGGGACGGCCCCGGAGGACCTGCAGGCGGTGATAGGCCCATGCATCGGCCCGGACAGCTTCCAGGTCGGCGAGGAAGTGGCCGAGAAGTTCAAGGACGCCGGCTTCCCCATGCCCAAAATTTGGACCTTCCAAGGCCCCGGCAACGGCACCCCGATGTCCGGAGGGCATCACATCGACCTTTTCGCGGCCAATGAGTGGCTGCTTCAGGAGCGCGGAATCCGGCCCGAGAACATCCGTGTCCATGCCATCGACACCTACCAGGACCCCACCTTCTTCTCCGCCCGCCGCGAAGGTGTCCAATGCGGTCGTAACATCAACGCAATCAAGCTCTTATGACCCGCATCCAATACACCGGCTCCAACTACGACGAGCTCAAGTCCCTCCTCGGCGACAAGCTCCTCGCCCCCTACTTCTGCATGGGCTTCACCATGCTCTCTGTCATGACGGACGACGGCTTCATCTCCGTCCAAGAAGGCGACTTCATTGAGGTCGATGACAACGGAAAGGTCCTTGGTGTAAGTTAATCCATCCGCCCGGCATGAAACCGAAGAAAAAGCAAAAGAAACTCCGCATCACCGAGGCCGACTACATGCTGGCCCAACGCCGCGCCTCCCGCCTCGAAGAGATCGCCCTCCACGGCAAACCCGTTTCGTTGCGGCCTGCACTGCATAAATCGAAGAAACTGTACAACCGCAAGCGGCTGAAGAAGGGAGGGCTTCCTACCGATGAATCGTAGAAACTAATAATCAAGACACTATGTTACATCTTGACAGCGAACAAAAAAGAGTGCTCAAGGCCATTTCGGGATCCAGCCTGGGCTTCCTCGTCGGGTATCCTCTTCTTATGTGGGCCTTCGGCAAACTAGGGACTTGGAAAGAAGCCCTCGCATTCCTGGGCATCGGCATCCTTGTCGCCCTCCTTATGATTGTCCTTTATGTCTTGGGCTCCAAGATTCCAAACAAAGACGAATAATATGAAAAAGACCTTGATTTGGGCATTAGTGTCCATACTGCTCTACGGAGTGGTTTTCGCCCTCCTCGTGCTCCTAGGAGACGTTCTTTTCCATATCAACCGAGGCCCTTGGTATGTCTACATCTTTGAAGGCGCTCTTTTCGGCGTCGTGATGACGGGGTTCAATTATTTCATCGAGAAAAGGAAGCAAAAATAAAGGCCACCTCATTCCTGAGGCGGCCGATATGATAATGATCTGGGAAGCGTCAGTGAATCTCTTCCCACATGTCTACCATCAGCGCTTCCCTGACAATTTCCTTGGAAACGCCGCGGACAGCCACGAAGCCGTTCTGGATGACGGGGGCAGCTCTTTGCTTTCTGCCCTTCCATACCACGGTCCCGTCGGGACGACGGATGGACGGAGTGGCCGAGTGCACACGCGAGTAGCGCTCGGTCATATGGACCTGCACGTACAGGATAAAATCGGCATCTTCTATGTCATCGACCACATTCCACGGCGTGTACTCGGGAATGTACTCACGGATATAAGCGTCTTTCTCGGAGAAACTGTGTGTAGGATCGTCCATCATGATATACACATTGTTTCCCTCCGCGACCAGGTCAATCAAAGGAGCATCGGCCGGAAGATTATGGGAGAATACCTCCTCGACGAAGGCATACTCAGAGCCATTCTCAAAGATAATCTTGGACAGCTTATCAGTCGAGATCCTGATAGTCGGCCCCTCCTGATTCTCAAACATCTTATACGTAACCTCCTCATCGCTGATTTCCAACACCTTAGCAGCAATGTCCTTCCCTGCCCTAGTCTTGATAATATCCTGAGCATTAGCGGAAGAACTCATGGCGAGAGACATGGCAACGACGCCAATACCGAGCAGAGCTTGAATCTTGATTCTCATAACGAAGTGTTCTAGTGTTTGTTTTCAAAGGTAAATAGTTTTCACCACACCTGCAACAAGTTTCCTGCCAACCCGATATTCGCAGCGCTATGCCACCCCCTTTCCATGGGGCTACAAGGCCATCCCCCTTGCTCTGCGAGCCCAAATCGCCTCGCAGAGCAACCAAATAGTCCTCCGACGACGTTCTAGAGCACATTCGCTTGCGCTGCAAATTTCAAGTTCGAGGGCCCAGATACAAAAATGTCCATAAAAATGATTTGTTCCACAGAAGAATGGCCGGAAATCGTTAACTTTGATCTAGAAAACTAAAATATCGTATGGATCACTATAACAAGAATGAGAAAATGACGAATGAACTTCGAGATATTGTCGAGGATCATTCCAAGGATTATCAGCCGGAAGCTGTTGAAGAAAGTAAATCAGATGC
>Ga0310786_10007593_pt1 | contig 14115 bp, 4 predicted proteins | sample AusTroGonzalo_MG_FD_203881 | JGI IMG/M metagenome (GOLD analysis project Ga0310786, IMG submission 203881) | Bovine rumen microbial communities from tropical cattle in Woodstock, Queensland, Australia - Gonzalo_03 (v2) (version 2) | ecosystem: Host-associated > Mammals > Digestive system >... | reverse complement strand
ACGGCTTCTCGATGTAGCCGTCGGCGCCGGCGTCCAGCGTCTCGATGCGGGTTTCCATGCCCACGGCCGCGGTCAGCAGGATGACCGGGATGTGGCAGTATTCCGTCGTGGACTTGATGCGGTTGCACAGGGCGACACCGTCGATGCCCGGCATCATGATATCGCTGACAACAAGGTCGATGCGCTGTTTTTCAACCAGTTGCAGCGCGTCTTCACCGTTTGCCGCCACCAGGACGTTGTACTGCTCCGACAGTTCCTTCGCGAGATAACCCCGCATCTCGGGATCGTCTTCCACCACGAGGATGGTGTGGAGGAGATTGTCGACGGGGGTGTGCGTCTCCTCGGCCTCTTTTTCGCGTGCGGGCGGCATTTCCACTATCGCTTCCTGATGGACGGGCAGTTCCAGGACGAAGGAGTTGTAATCCTTCACGGAACGGTCCAGAACGAGCGTGCCGCCGTGCAGGGCCGCGAGGCTGCGGGCGTAAGGAAGCCCGAGGCCGGTGCCCTTGCCCTGGCGGGCGGGCGTGCCCTGATAGAACTTCTCGAAGATCTGCTCGACGTCGCCCTCCGGAATCCGTTCGCCGTCGCTGTCCACGCGGACGCGCACCCGTTCGTTGCCCGGCAGCAGCTCCATGGCCACGCGGACATAGCCGTTTCCGTATTTACAGGCGTTGGAGACGAGGTTGCCGACGATCTTGTCCACCATTTCGGCGGCGCAGTCGACCGGGAAAGGCGTCTCCGGCAGGGTGACGTCCATCCGGATGTGCTGGTCCTCGGCCATGTTGAGGAAGCGGTCGCAGGTCTTCCGGACCAGGGCGGCGAGGTCGTTGGAGAGGAAGGTGGGCTTGATCTCCATCTTCTCCATCTTCCGCAGGTCCAGGAGCTGGTTGGTGAGGTTGAGGAGCCGGTCGGTGTTCTTCTGCATTGTCAGGAGTTCCTGCTGGTTGCTCTCCGTGTAGTTCCCGCTGGAGATGATCTTGTCCAGCGGCATCTTGATGAGGGAGAGCGGGGTACGGATCTCGTGGGTGATGTTCGTGAAGAAGTTGATCTTCGCGTCATAGAGTTCCTTTTGCGTCTCGGCCTGGAGCCGTTCCACCTTACGGAGCATCTTCATCTGCCGGAAGTTGTCCCACTGGCGGGCCAGCAGGAAGAGAATGAGGCCCAGCAGCAGGATGTACAGGACCATGGCGATCCGGGACATGTAGAACGGAGGCACGATTTCGATTTCCAGCTCGCGCGTCGCGCCTCTCCGGGCGCCGATTCCGTTCACGCTGAACTTGTAAGTGCCCGGTGACAGGTCCGTATAGACGGCTTCGCCCGAGTAGTTGATGTTCCGGATGGTCTTTCTCCGGCTTTCCAGGACGGTTTCGAACATGCCGGCCCGCGAGGACTGGAAGTCCGGGGCGGCATAGCGGATGGTCAGGGCGGAAAGGTCGGCGTATTTGATGCGGACCTTGTCCGTGCGGATGGTGGACTGGTTTTCGCCGGTCACGGAGAAGGAACCGCCGGGACCGGAGGCCAGAATCTCGGTGATGAACAGCTGCAGCGGACGCCGGGAACCCCGGTCTGACGGCGTGAAGCCGATGAGACCGCGGCTGGTGCCGAAGAAAAGCCGGCCGCCGGAGGTGGCGCAGGCCGAACCGTAGGAATACTGGTTCAGCGTGTTGCCGAGTTCCTCGATATAGACTTCCCGGATGGCCAGGTCGTCGGGGGAAAGTTTCACGATGCCGTGGGTGGTCGTGAGCCAGAGCACCTGGTCCAGGTCCTCCTGGAGGCCGCAGGCGATGGAGGAGGGGAGCCCGTTCTTGCGGCTGAGGTTCTTGAACTGGAATTCGCCGGAGGCGATCTCGTCCAGGCCGGCATAGCAGGCGCCGCCCGCTTCGGTCAGGATCCACAGGCGGTGGCGGCTGTCCTCCTTGATGCTCGTAACATAATCGGAAGTGAGCCCGTAAACCTTGTCATTCTTGGAAATGTGCCGGAAATCCCCGGCTTTCCCGGCCCAAACGCCGTTTCCGTAGGAACCCACCCAGAGATTTCCTCTGGAATCCTCGTAGAGGGCGTGGATGAAGGCGCTGCCGAATTCGGGACAGGACTGGAAGCGGTCCTCCGCGCGGTCATAGCGGTAAAGGCCCGACGTGGTACCCAGGTAGATGTCGCCGGATTTCGTCTGGGCGACCGTCGCGGCGGACAGTTCGGACAGATACTGCTTCCGGATCTTCCGGGAAGGGAAGTCCATCCGGTAAACGCCGTTGCCGAACGTCGCGATCCAAAGGTCGTTCCCGTCCAGGCAGAGGCCCTGGACGTTGGCCGGCTTGCCTTCCGGCCCCGGGAACGTGAGGTCTTCCACGCTCTCGTCGGTAAGGTTCAGCAGGGAGAGGCCGCCGTCTTCGGCGCCGACGAGGAGGTGCCCGTCATCGACCAGGATGATCGGACGGATCATGTCGCCGGAGAGGTCGCCGCCCGAGCGTTTGCCCATGTGGCGGTACACCAGGTCCCGGGGATTCCGGCACAGGGACAGGCCGTTGTAGAACATGCCCACCCAAATGTTGCCCTGCCGGTCCCGCAGCATGGACCAGATGTCTTCGCCCCCGACGGATTCCGGGTCGGACTTGTCGTGCGTAAAGTAATGGGGGCCGTCCTTGTCCATCAGGATGATGCCGTGGTCGGTTCCCAGCCAGCAGCGGCCGTCCCGCTCGGGGACGATGCAGCGGATTTCTCCCGCGCCTGTCCGGTAGAGCGTCTTCGTGGTGTTGGTGAAGATGTCGGTTTCGAGCACGAGACCGCCGAAGGAGGACGAAAGGATATGGCCGGCGCCGTCCGAGACGATGTCCTGGCGGGAGAACCGTTCGCCCACGCCGCTGTCACGCACCCGCTCGAAACTGCCGGAGATGTTGCTGAACCGGTACAGGTCGCCGCTCGTGGCGAGGAACCAAACGCTGCCGTTGCTGTCTGCCTCGACGGTGTTGCTGGTGAACAGGGCGACGGGGGAGTAGTCGATGAGCTGCTGCCGGACCGGATCCCAGCAGAAGATGTCCTCGTTGGCGATCCAGACCATGCCGTTGCGGTCCACGGCGATGTCCGCCGCGCCGACCAGGCCGCGGGCCGCGCTCCGCCGGACCGCCCGGTTTTCGCCGGTCTCCAGGTCGTGGAAGCCGATGCCGAGGGTGGTGACGAACCAGAGCCGGTGCTGGCGGTCTTCCATGAGACTCATGGCCAGGCCGTCCAGGATGTCGCAGTTGGGATCCTCGAGCGGCTTGAAGTGCAGGCCGTCATACATACATATACCCTCGCGCGTGCAAAGCCAGATCAGTCCGTTGCTATCCTGGAAGATGGAACGGACGGAATTGTCGGGGAGCCCGTCGTCCGTGCTGAAATTCCGGAAACGGGCGGGCCTGTCTTGGGCGAAAGAGGGCAGAAAAAACGCTATCAGGAGGACTAAAAGGGCTGTCTTTTTCATTTTTCGTTCTTTGGGCGGCAAGTTAGCAATTTTTCCCATCAAAATTGAGTCAAAAGTTTTAAAATATCTTTCATGAAAATGTCCGACGATAATAAAATCTTTGAAAATGACCGATTTATAGGGTAATTCGGTCCGGTTTTTAAAGAGCGCCCGCGTATTAAAAAGTAATTTTGTGTCAGTTGATTTGCGACACGTAAAACTTCTAAACCATATTATCAAACCAAAATCAACGCTTTTATGACAAGGCAATTTTTTGCAAGAATGGCAGCCGCTGTGATGATCATCGCAGCGGGCCTCCTGGGTACGGTCGCTTCCGCCCAGAACCGCGCCATCAGCGGAACGGTTGTCGATGAAAGCGGCGCTCCGGTCGTCGGAGCCGCCGTGGTCGTCGTTGGCAACGCTTCCATTGGTGCCGTGACCGATGTCAATGGTGCATTCCGGCTGGATGTTCCCGCCGGCGCTTCCATTAACGTATCCTGCATCGGCTATGCCGATCAGACTCTCTCGACGGCCAACCAGTCCGTCTTCAACGTCGTCCTCAAGGAAGACACTGAATTCCTTGACGAGACCGTGGTCATCGGTTACGGTGTCCAGAAGAAGAGCGACCTGACCGGTGCGGTGGCCTCCGTCCGTGACGAGGACCTGAGGAACCGTTCCACTTCCGACGCCGCCGCCGCCCTCATGGGTAAGGCCGCCGGTGTCCAGGTCGTCCAGACTTCCGGTGCTCCGGGCAAGGCCGCCGACATCCGCGTCCGTGGTTACTCCTCCAACTCCGGTAACATCGGACCGCTCCTCGTCGTGGACGGTCTGCAGGTGGACAACATCCAGTACCTGGATCCGGAAATGATCGAGTCCATGGAAATCCTGAAGGATGCCGCCTCCGCTGCCATCTACGGTGCCGCCGCGGGTAACGGTGTCGTCCTCATCACCACCAAGTCCGGTAAGAAGGGCGAAGGCAAGGTGTTCTACAACAACCAGTTCAGCCTCTCCTCCCTCTCCCGCAGACTCGACATCATGAACGCTGCCGACTACATCAATTTCGAGAAGGCTTGCGGCTATCTGTCCGACCAGGCCCTTGAAGACGCGAAGTATGACGGTCTCGACGTGGACTGGAGCAAGGAAATCTTCACTCCTACCTGGAGCAACCGCCACACGGTGGGCTTCTCCGGCGGCAACGACCGCGGCAACCTGTTCGTCTCCCTCAACAACATCCATAATAATGGTATCGTGCGCGGAGACAAGGATATCTACGACCGTCTTACCTTCCAGGTCAACGCTGACTACAAGGTCAAGAACTGGCTGACCGTGGGTATCAACAACTCCATCGAGCGCTGGTCCAGAAACAGCGTGTCCGAGGCCGATGACAACGGCTCCTTCATGCTGTCCGCCATCACCTCCTCCCCGCTGTTCCCCGTCAGCGGCGACGAGAGCATGCTTTCCCTCTATCCGACGATGATCAGCTACCGCGACAATGGCTACAAGCTGATCACCGATCCCGAGACCGGCCTGTACTGGCTCGCTCCCCGTATCGGCCAGACCCAGTCCGGCCACCCGTTCGTCCGTCGTGACGCGACCGACAGCTCCAGCGGCGGTTTCAACGTCCGTGGCGTCGCTTACGTGAACTTCATGCCTTTCAAGGGCTTCGTCTTCACGTCCCGCTTCGGCTATCGTCTCTCCCAGAGCAACAGCCACAGCTACACGGCTCCTTACTACAGCAGCAATACGGTCAAGTCCGACAACTACAGCATCTCCGCTTCCGCCAACAATACTTGGTACTATCAGTGGGAGAACTTCGCGAACTACAGCCGCGCATTCGGCAAGCATGAAATCGGCCTCATGGCCGGTATGTCCTACATCGAGAACAACTGGGACAACGTGAGCGCTACCGCTACCGGTACCGACATCCTCAAGGGCTACGAGCCGAACTTCCGTTACCTGGACTTCTTGCTGACCGACGGCGTATCCAAGACCATGAACAACGCCCCGGGCCGCAGCGCCAACATGGCTTACTTCGGCCGTCTCACCTATGACTATGACAACCGTTATGGCTTCCAGGTGAACTTCCGCGCCGACGCTTTCGACACCTCCAAGCTTCCGTTCGACAAGAAATGGGGTTACTTCCCGTCCGTCTCCGCCGCTTGGACCATCAGCAACGAGTCGTTCTTCAAGGACAACGTTTCCCGCAGCGCCGTCAGCTTCCTCAAGCTCCGCGCCTCCTGGGGTGTCAACGGTAACATCAACGTGCTGACCAACTACCCGTATTCCACCTCCATCATGGCGAACTCGGTGTATTATCAGTACGATCCGGATTCCCCGGCCCTCTCCCTCGGTTCCATTCCTTCCGGCCTGGCCAACCCCGACCTGAAGTGGGAAACCTCCGTCCAGACTGACTTCGGTCTCGATGCCCGCCTGCTCAATGACCGTCTGACCGTCGGCATCGACTACTTCGACAAGGACACCCGCGACCTGCTGGTCGGCGTGAGCCCGGTGAAGGAAGTCGGTCTGCCCGCCTTCGGCGACCTCGGCGTCGGCACCACCACGACCATCAACGCCGGTACCGTGAACAACAAGGGTCTCGAGCTCGAACTCGGCTGGCGCGACCAGATCGGCGACTTCGGTTATGCCGTCAACGGCAACATCTCCTGGCTGAAGAACAAGGTGACCTACCTCGAGCCCACCGTCGGCCAGATCACCGGCCGTGTCCCGCAGGGCTGCGAAATGGGAACCTACTTCGAAGAAGGCCATAGCATCTGGTACCTCCTCGGTTACAAGGCTGTCGGTATCGACAACGAAGGTAATGCGATTTACCAGCATGCCGATGGTACCACCGGCCCTGACGTGAGCCAGTCCGACCGCGTCGACCTGGGCTCCGGCATCCCGAACCTCCTCTACGGTATCACCATCAACCTCAACTGGAAGGGCTTCGACCTGACCGTGTTCGGCAACGGCATCGGCGGCAGCAAGATTTTCCCGACCTCCTGGCGTCCTGACCGTAAGGAGTGCAACACCTACGCATATTACTGGAACAACTCCTGGGACAACCCTGCGAACCCTGCCTACAAGACCGCGGACGCCAAGTTCCCGGCCGCTGACAAGTGGAGCACGCCTGCGTTCTCTTCCACGCTGACGCTCTTCGACGGCTCCTACTTCAAGATCAAGCAGATCCAGCTCGGTTACACCCTGCCTCGCAGCGTGACCCAGAAGATGGCGATCTCCAGCCTCCGCGTCTTCGCCTCCCTCGACAACTACTTCACCTTCACCAAGTACCCCGGACTTGATCCGGAGACTGCCACCAACGGTGGTTCCGCCGCCGGTATCGACATGGGTAACTATCCGACCGCGAAGTCCCTGATCCTCGGTGTCAACCTTGAGTTCTAATCTTTTGAAAGCCAACAGATATGAAAAAGATACTGATCGCTTTGACCGTTCTCTCCGCCGCCCTCGTCTTCGCGGGCTGCGAGAAAAGACTGGACATCCCCCGCAAGGGCGTCATTGACTTGACGGCCTTCTACCAGACCGACGAAGACGCAGAATCTGCGCTCGTGGCCGCCTACTATACGGCCGGCCGTTTCTTCTCCAACACGATGTGGACCACCGCCGGTTGGAACGACTGCCCGTTCCTCTCCATGTGGGAGTATGCCACCGACGAAATCTATGTCGCCGGTTCCGATAAGACCGACGGTCAGTCCGGTAACGAAATCCAGGCTTTCCGCATGGATTACAACAACACCCTGGTCGCCGGCACCTATGAGTGCTATTATATGATCATCAAGGCCTGCAACGACGTGATCGACCATTTCGACGGCGAAAAGGCCGACAGCAAGACCAAGAAGCGCTGCGTCGCCGAGGCCCGCGTCCTCCGCGCCCACACTCAGCTCCTGCTCGCCCTGGGTTGGGGTACCGCCCCGATCGTCGAGCAGAACCTGACCGGTTCCGACAAGCCGGCGAATGCCGAATCTCAAGCCGCCGTCCTCCAGTGGGTTGCCGACGAATGCGACAAGGCCGTTCCCGACCTGACCTCCAAGACCTCCCTTACCGACAGAAAGGGTGCCGTGAAGGTGACCAAGGAGTACGCCCTCGCCGTGAAAGGCAAGGCCCTCATCAGCAAGAAGGACTATCCCGGTGCGAAGGCTGCCCTCAAGCAGGTCATCGACTCCAAGCTCTATAAGCTGGTTCCGGGCGAGCAGATGGCTTCCCTGCACCACCACAGCGGCCGCGCCTCTACCGAGGCCGTGTTCGAGCTCAACTTCGACTGGTTCGCCGGCATGAACTCCTACGGCCGTACCCAGCCTAACTTCCGCTGGCTGTGGTCCTGGCGTTCCGACCATATGAATCCGCCGACCGGTACAGGTTCCGAACTCGTCGAAGGCGGCTGGGGCTGGGTCAATCCTTCCCAGAAGTTCGTCGACAAGATCCTGGCCTATGACGGTGAGGATTCCTGGCGCCGCAAGGCTTGGATCAAGAGCTACGACGAGGTTCTCTATGACATGCCTTACGCTTCCGACGCCGACTGTCCCACCAAGGCTGACAAAGAGGTCGACAAGAAGCGCGGTATCACCGACGCCGGTATCTATGGCAGCGTGGGCTGGTTCATGTGGAAGCGCCTCTTCCGCTCCGAGGACCGCGTGATGGAAGACGGCAATGTCGCCAACTGGAACCTGATGCTCATGGGCTATCCTGAGGTTCTCCTCCTCTATGCCGAGGCTTGCGCCCAGACGGGCGACGACGGCACCGGTTTGGCCGCGCTGAAGCTCGTCAACGAGCGCGCCGGTTCCAAGACTCCTGTCACCAAGTGCGACATGGAGACGGTCAAGAACGAGAAGTTCCTCGAGATGTGGCTGGACGGTACCCGTTTCCAGGACCTCGTCCGCTGGGGTGACGCCGCCAAGGAACTGGCCGACAACGGCAAGTACTATCCGACCTACTACGACGCCCTCTCCAAGAACGGCGAAGCCAAGCACCGCGGTTATGTCGATGCGAGCGATGCCGACTGGTGCGCCAAGATCTACAACGTGGGCTTCAAGGCCGGCAAGAGCGAGCTCTTCCCGTTCCCGTTCAACGAGATGCAGCTGAACCCGAACATTGTCCAGAATCCTGGATATTGATTTGCATAAAATTCATTTTCGATTCGGCCCGGGAGCGCATCCCGGGCCGTTTTTTTATGGTTTCTGGTCCCGGAGTGAACGAAATTTCACCCTTTTCGGTCCTTTTTTGATAGTTTGTTTGTGTGAACAAAGATAATTTTGTAACCGAAGAATAGCACTAACTTCTAAACCATATTATCTAACCAAAATTCAACGCTTTTATGACAAGGCAATTTTTTGCGAAAATGGCAGCCGCAGTGATGATCATTGCAGCAGGCCTCCTGGGTACGGTCGCTACCGCCCAGAACCGCGCCATCAGCGGAACGGTTGTCGATGAAAGCGGCGCTCCGATCGTCGGAGCCGCCGTGGTCGTCGTTGGCAACACTTCCATTGGTGCCGTGACTGACGTGAACGGTGTTTTCCGTCTCAATGTCCCGGCTGGCGCCAACATCAACGTTTCCTGCATCGGCTATGCCGATCAGACCATTGCGGTTGGCAACCAGACCAATTTCCGTTTCGTCCTCGTGGAGGACACCGAATTCATCGATGAGACTGTGGTGATCGGTTACGGTGTCCAGCGTAAGAGTGACCTCTCCGGTGCGGTTTCGTCCGTCCGTGAGGAGTCCCTCAAGAACCTGTCCACCGTCGATGCGGCCGCGGCCATCCAGGGTAAGGTATCCGGTGTGCACGTCATGACGAACGGTGCTCCGGGCGAAGGCGCGTCCATCCGCGTCCGTGGTTATTCCTCCAACTCTTCCTCCGGACTTGGCCCGCTGTACATCGTTGACGGTCTCCAGGTTTCCAGCATCCAGTACATCGATCCTTCGATGATTGAATCCATCGAGATCCTGAAGGATGCCGCCTCCGCCGCCATTTACGGTGCCCAGGCCGGTAACGGTGTCGTCCTCGTCACCACGAAGAGCGGTAAGGAAGGCACGGCTTCCGTGACCTACACCGCCAAGGCCTCCCTGCAGACCTTCACCCGTCGTCCGCTGATGAACCGTGACGAGTTCCTCCGTTACAAGACGTACGAACTGGGCGAGGCCAACGTGAAGGAGAACCTCCAGCGCTTCGACTATTCCCACCCTTATTATGAAGGTGGCGTGATCGACCAGGACTGGATCGACGCTTACTTCGAGCCCACTTGGAGCCAGCAGCACTCGCTGAACTTCTCCGGCGGTAACAAGAACGGCCACTTCTTCACCTCCCTCAACTGGGTCAACCAGGACGGTGTCGTCCGTGGCGACAAGGATGTGTACAAGCGTCTGACCGCACAGGTGAACGCTGACTACAACCTCTTCAAGTGGCTGCAAGTCGGTTCCAACAACTCCATCGAAAAGTGGTCCACCAAGAGCGTCTCCCAGCGTGGCTACGGCTCCGCTTTCGAGTCCGTCCTGATGATGGACCCGCTGACTCCGGTTTACTGGACCAAACCCGAGGAGATGTCCGTCGAAGTGAAGAACATGTACGACCAGGTGATGAGAGGCGACGATGTTCCCGCTTACCGCTTCATCGGTGACGAGAAGGGTTTCTTCGCCAACACCAAGTATGCTGATACCGAAGGTTCCCCGCTGGCCAAGCGTGACCAGACCGAAGGCACCAACGGCGGCTTCAACATCAACGGTACCATGTTCGCCAACCTCATGCCGATCAAGGGCCTGACCATTACTTCCCGTCTCGGCTATCGTCTCAACATGAGCAGCAGCCACAGCTACACCGCTCCTTATTATATTGGTGGTCGTGGCTCCAACGCCAACTATTCCATCTCCGCCAGCGCCAACACCGGTTGGTACTATCAGTGGGAGAACTTCGCCAACTACCTGTTCTCTCTCGGCAAGCACAACTTCACGGTGATGGGCGGTATGTCCTATCGTGAGAGCAATTCCGACAACGTGAGCGGCAACGCCTCCGGTGCGGACATCCTCCAGGACTACTCCGACAACTTCCTCTATCTGGACTACCTGAAGAGCGACGTGACCAAGGGCACGAGCAACGCTCCTTCCAAGAGCGCTTCCCTCGCTTACTACGGCCGTCTGATCTGGTCCTATGACAACCGCTACGGCCTCCAGACCAACTTCCGCGCCGATGCGTTCGACTCCTCCAAGCTCTCCCCGGAGAACCGCTGGGGCTACTTCCCGTCTGTTTCCGGTTTCTGGAATGTCAGCAACGAGGCTTTCTTCAAGAACTCCGCGCTCAGCAACGTGTTCGACTTCCTGAAGCTCCGCGCTTCCTGGGGCCGCAACGGTAACATCGCCGTTCTCGGTGGCTACCGCTACGCTTCCACGATCTCCATCGGCAACACCTGGTATCAGTACGGTGTCGACCACTTCGGCACGGCCTACGGTTCCGCTCCTAGCGGCCTTCCGAACTCCAACCTGCACTGGGAAATCTCCGAACAGACCGACCTCGGTCTCGACTTCCGCGCGTTCAACAACCGCCTGACCGGTCAGTTCGAGTTCTACAACAAGGTCACGAAGGACCTCCTGTTCAGCATCTCCGTTCCGCCGGAGCTCGGTGTGAGCAGCACCATGGCCAACGGTGGTAACGTTCTCAACCGCGGTTGGGAGTTCGAGCTCGGCTGGAGAGACCAGATCGGTGACTTCGGTTACTCCATCAACGGTAACTTCACCCTCCTCCACAACGAGGTTCTCTCCCTGCCGGACGGCGCTTCCCCGGAATATCAGACTCCGGCCAGCTCCACCAACTATCAGATTCGCACCGCCTTCGAGCCGGGTTACCCGATCTGGTACTTCAACGGCTTCATCTATGACGGCATCGCCGAGAAGGACATCACCTATGTCGACAAAGAAGGCAAGACGCAGGTCATGGTCGCGGAAGGCTTCCCGATCATCCGTGACCTGAACGACGACCACGAGATTGGTACCGGCGATATGACCTACATCGGCCAGACCACTCCGAAGTTCACCTACGGTATCAACATCAACCTGAACTGGAAGGGCTTTGACATGGCGATGTTCGGCTCCGGCATCGGCGGCAACTCCATCCTGCCTGTCACGCACCGCACCGGTTACAAGAACAACTTCAAGTGGTACCTGGAGAACTCCCGTACCCCGGAGAACCCGAACGGACATCTGCCGAACCCGGCCAATGTCGACGGTGACTACGTGTACTGGTCCTCCACCGCCAACCTCTTCAAGGGTGACTTCTTCCGGATCAAGCAGCTGCAGTTCGGTTACACCCTCCCGGCCAAGATCACCCGCAAGGTCGCGATCTCGAACCTCCGCTTCTACGTCTCCCTTGACGACTACTTCACCTTCACCAGCTATCCTGGCCTCGACCCGGAAACCGCTTCCACCAACAACACGAACGGCGCCGGCCTCGACTGGGGTTCCTATCCTACGATGAAGAAACTCATCCTGGGTGTCAACCTGACCTTCTAATCCATGCTTTACGATATGAAAAAGATCATCATCCCTATACTGACCGTCATCGCTCTCGCAACTGTTTCCTGCGAAAAGCTGCTTGACATCCCCCAGAAGGGCGTCGTGAGTACGATCGAGTTCTACGCTTCCGACGCTGACGCGGAAGCCGCCCTGGCCAACATGTATGCCCAGTACGCCGAGAACGTCGGTGGTACCGAGGGTATCGACAATCCTCAGCAGGTGATCCTGAACTACGCTTCCGACGATATCTATTCCGCCGGTAAGGACTACACGGACCACGATGCTTTCCGTATCTTCGATGAGTTCCAGTATGACGAGGCCAGCGCGACCCTCAAGTCCTGCTACCAGCGTTACTACTACTCCATCTATCACGCGAACCTCGTCATCTCCAACTTCACCACGGAGAACCGCAACGGCACCGAGCCGAAGTGGACGAGCGCCGTCACTGAGCGCTGCGTCGCCGAAGCCCGCGTGATGCGCGCGTACCTTACCATGATGACCGCCCTGATCTGGAATCAGCCTCCGGTGATGGACCGCGTCTATGAAGGTGACGAAATGCCTCCGGTGAACACCGACAAGACCCAGGAGGAGATCCTCCAGTGGGTGATCGACGAGTGCCAGAAGGCCATCGCTTCCGGCAAGCTTCCCAAGCGTAACGGTCAGACCGACAAGGACAATACTTCCCGCATGAACGTCGGTTTCGCCCAGTTCATCGCCGGTAAGGCCGCCGTGTTCAAGAACGACATGGCCACCGCCCGCAAGTACCTCGGCGACCTCATCGCTTCCAACGACTACGCCCTCATCCCGGGTGAAGAGTACTGGACCAACTTCCACGTCTCCGGCGACGGTAACGCTGAGAAGATCTTCGAGCCTAACTTCATCAACGATCCCGCCATCACCGCGGCGAGCCCTTGGGCCCGTTATGGTTGCATGCGTGACCGCTGGATGGTTGCCAACGTGTTCAACTGGCGTACCAAGAGCCTCCTTTCCGTTCCGGATCAGAGCAACTCCGACGGTTGGGGCGGCGGCGCTATCCAGGAGGATTTCGCTGACAAGTTCTACAAGCACGACGGTGATTCTCCTCGCCGCAAGGCCTGCTTCATCACCGAGGACGAGTTCCTCTATGAGATGGAGTGGCAGGGTTCCACGCTAAACGGCGCTTCCCTGGATGAGAAGAAGTCCGATCCGGGCCGCGGTCTTGCCGTGGGCGGTCTCTTTGGCCGTGGCAAGTACTTCGAGTGGAAGATGATGTCCTACCTCCGTCCTCCGAAGATCCTCACCGGTGGCAAGGAGTATCCTGGCGACAACGTCCCTCAGTTCGGAGACAACTCCAATGAGAAGAACTTCATGGTGGCCCGCTACGCCGAGGCGCTCCTCCTCTATGCTGAGGCTTGCATCGGTTCCGGCGAGGAGTCCAAGGGTCTTGCGGCTCTCCAGGAAGTCCAGAGACGTTCCGGTTCCGGTAAGATCAGCAGCTCCCTCACCTTCGATGCCGTCATGGAAGAGAAGCAGTATGAGATGTGGTTCGAAAGCTGCCGCTTCCTGGATCTCGTCCGCTGGAGCAAGCTGGGCAAGGTGAACCTCGACCAGATCTACAACAAGAGCGGTATCCACAAGAACGTTCCTACGGTCCACGACGAGTTCTCCGAGGAAGGTCAGGGTGGCTACAAGAAGTACCATAAGCTGTATGTTACGCACTCCTCGGTGCCCGGCAACTCCGACTTCGTCGTCGGCAAGCACGAGTACCTCCCGTTCCCGCGTGACGTCAAGACCTCCAACAAGAACCTCTCCGATGTGGGTGGCTGGGCTTATCTGAACACGGCCGCTCCCGCTGAAGACGCTGAGTAATCTGTACCTTTAATCCGGGCCGGGGTGATACCCGACCCGGGTTCCAAAACACAAAACACAGCACCCATGAAGAAGCTTCTTCTCTCATTGGTTGCCTCCTTGACCGTACTGAACGCAACCGCCCAGGATAAGAATTTCCATATTTTCCTTTGCTTCGGGCAGTCCAACATGGAGGGCAACGCCCGTATCGAATCACAGGACTCCATCGGTGTTTCCGACCGGTTCCTGAATCTTTCCGCCGTGGACTTTTCCAATAAGTCCCGCAAGATGGGCAAATGGTACAAGGCTCTTCCGCCGCTCTGCCGCGAGAATACCGGTCTCA
>Ga0310786_10007592_pt1 | contig 14115 bp, 13 predicted proteins | sample AusTroGonzalo_MG_FD_203881 | JGI IMG/M metagenome (GOLD analysis project Ga0310786, IMG submission 203881) | Bovine rumen microbial communities from tropical cattle in Woodstock, Queensland, Australia - Gonzalo_03 (v2) (version 2) | ecosystem: Host-associated > Mammals > Digestive system >... | reverse complement strand
CACCGTCGGGAGTTCGGCATTGCCTGCTTCCGGTTTCTTTTTGCGCTTGAAGATTTCACTCACAAAGGGGAGCGTCATCGGGAACAGCAAATAGCAATGAACCATCAAAAAAAGCATCACCCAAAAAACGATCTGGGCATAAAAGAGTATATCTTCACTCATTTCGAAATCCACTCCTTCTCTTTTTCAAGAATCTGGTAGAGCAAATACTTCATTTCCTCTGCAGTATAGGAATCTTTAATCGTCAAGATCGAAAGCCCTTTCGGAGCTATCAGAACAAACGCAGGAAGTACGCTCAAGTTCCAAACATCAAAATAGCAGCGCTGCACCGTCTTGCGCTTGCCGTCGCAGACAATCGTGTCTTGAGAATCCACGTCAAGCTTGACCGGGAAAAAGCGCGTATTCAAAAGCGAGGCGACCGTCGGATCCGAATAAGTATTCGCATCCATAATGCGGCAAGGCACGCACCAGTCCGCATAGAGGTCCACAAAGATAAGTTTGTGCGCATGTTTAGCCTTATTCAAGGCTTCGGTATAATCCATCCAATGCACGAGCTTAGGCTTCGGAGGCGGGGCCGCAAAGGCAGACAAAGCAAGGCTCAAGACAAGAGCCATCCATATAAACGGCTTCATCATTTTTTGCCCTTCTTCGGATCGATTTTGATGACTTTCGGGATTCCAAGCAAGGAATCTATCCTCTCCGAAACAGCCAGTTCAAACGGGATCCAGCGTTTTTCGTCATCCAGGATCTTATTGACTTCCTTGATGAAACTTTCGCGGGTATAGCCGTACTTTTTCATGATGTCAAGACGGATCAAACGAGCCGTCGGAGCTTCACCACCGTAAATCTGTTCGGCCACGCGCATTTCGATAAATGCGGCAACAAGCTTGTCGTCGGGCTTTGGCGCAGACTGCGAACAAGCGCAAAACGCCATGGCGGCTACGCCAAGAAACGCGAAACGAAGCCCGGTCATCCAGGCTCCGATTCCAGCATATTTCGACAGACACTTTAGCATCGCCAAACCAATTTATTCAAAGCAAGACTTTAAAAACGTTATTCCTTGGGTTCCAAGGCGTTTTCAAAAAGTCCATCGACGTAGTCGCGCTTGTTGAATTCCACGAGCTGGTCTATACGTTCGCCCATGCCGACCCAACGGATAGGAATCTGGAGCGAACTGGCGATAGAAAGCACGGAACCGCCACGAGCCGTCCCATCGAGCTTTGTCACCACGAGGCCGGTCAGCGGGAAACTCTGGTTGAAGATCTTTGTCTGGTTGATCGTGTTCTGTCCGGTGTTTCCGTCAATCACAAGCCACATGTCGTGCGGCATGGCCGGGTCCACCTTCTTGATCACGCGGACAATCTTCTTGAGTTCTTCCATCAAGTAGTCTTTATTGTGGAGTCGACCGGCAGTATCGATCAGCACCACGTCGCAACCACGGGAAACGGCCGCATTGCATGCATCGAATGCGACAGCCGCCGGGTCGGAACCTTCTTGATGCTTGACAAATTCAGCACCGCTACGTTCAGCCCAGGTTTCGAGTTGGTCAATCGCTGCAGCACGGAACGTATCGCAAGCGGCAATCATCACCTTCTTGCCTTCGCTCTTGAGGCGGGCGGCAAGCTTTCCGATCGTCGTCGTCTTGCCGGCACCGTTCACGCCAATCACGAGTACCACATGCGGCTTGCCCTTGATTTCGAATGGAGGAGGATCCTTCAAGAGACGTTCCGCTTCGGAACGCATGATGTCGAGCACCTGTTCGGTCGTAAGCGACTTGCCGAGCGCATTTTCGCGGAGGGCATCCGTCAAGAGGAATGCCGCCTCGACGCCGACGTCGGCCTTGATGAGGTGTTCTTCCAAGTCCTCGAGCGTTTCGTCAGTAATTTTACCGGCACCGACAATGCCCTTCAACTCGCCGAGCAAAGCATCGCGAGTCTTGGCAAGGCCATTCTTGATAGCAGAAAATAAACCCATTAGATCAAGCTCTCGACTTTATCGACAAGACCGTAAGACCTGGCCTCGTCGGCAGACATAAAGTTGTCGCGTTCGGTATCGCGGTCGATCTGTTCGATCGTGTGGCCCGAAGTTTCGGCAAGAATCTTGCCCGTGATTCCGCGGATGCGGAGCATTTCTTCGGCCTGGATCTGGATATCGCTTGCCGGGGCAACAATTTCACCGTGAATGAGCGGCTGGTGGATCATGATGCGGGCATTCGGCCATGCAATGCGCTTGCCCTTGGCACCGGCGGTCAAGAGAACAGCACCCATGGAAGCAGCCTGTCCACAGCAAACCGTAACGACATCGCTCTTGATAGCGTTCATGCAGTCGTAAATGGCAAGGCCACTGCTGATGACGCCACCCGGGCTGTTAATGAAAAACACAATGTCTTCGTGATTCAGGGAATCTAAGTACAGGAGCTGCTTGACGATGCGCTCGGCACTTTCGTCATCAACACCGCCCCACAAAAAAATTCTACGCTTGGAGGCAAGGAAATCTTCTGCCTTCTTGAGCATGTCGGGGGTCTGCTTTTCTTTATTCTCGTTACAATCAGCCATAAATATTCCTTTTGTTCTATTATAATGTAGAAAATAGTTACTAGTTACTAGCTCGTAGTTACCAGAAATAGTGACCAGATATTAGTTACTCGTTAGAAGTCACTAGAAAATTCAGCTAAAAAGTCTAGGAACTAGTAACTCAGAACTATTAACTATATTTAGCGTATGCAAAATTCTCAAGGACCCCATCTTGTCGGGCTCGTAGACCCCGATACGCTCACTGCCGCCGAAGGCGAAGAACTTCACCCAGCACGCATCGACTACAACAGCTGCGACGTCCTCGAAATCCGTTACGACTTTTTTGACGAATCCCTTTGGCAAGGGCTTTCCGAACGTATCCGGAAAATCGCTCCGAATGCTACACAATTAGGCACTATCCGCCTCGACAGGGACGGCGGCATTTTCGAAAACGCCCGCGCCATCGAACGCCCGGCGCTGTGGAAGTCCATTCTTGAAGCCGAGAGCTACCCGGAATGGATCGACCTCGAACGCGACTGTCTCCACGACTACGACGAGCTCCGTAAGCTCACCAAGCCCAAGGGCGTAAAAATCCTGATTTCCGAGCACAACTTTTCCCGCATCCCGAGCGACCTCGAACTCAAGAATTACCTGACCGACGTCAAGCGGATCAAGGCCGACGGCATCAAAATTGCCGCCATGAGCAACACCAAGGACGACTGCACCAGGCTCTATAAGTTCGCCAAAAGGGCAAAAGGGTTCGAATTCATTGCCGCTTTTGGCATGGGCGAAACCGGAAAAATTAGCCGAATTTGGTCCCTCAAGGAGGGGGCGAACCTCACTTACGGGGCTATCGGAAAAGCGGCTGCACCCGGTCAAATTGACGTTGCGCTCATGAAAAAAGCGATCGATAAGCTAAAAACTATCGAATCTCCGGTAGAATTATCTTCTTTTTTAAACATATTTTAGATATAAATCTTTCCAAAACTCAATATTTTTCTAAAATATTAGGTTGATTAGTTCATAAAAAGGATACAACATGCGCCTATCTGAAAGATTTGTAGATAATTGCATTTTGATTAATTCTTCCAGTGAAACCAAGGAAGCAATTCTTAACGAATTGGTTGATACACTTTGCAGCGCCTACAAACTTGACCACCGCGATGAAATTTTCGAAGCCGTATGGAGCCGCGAACAGAGCCGTTCCACGGGCATCGGTTGCGGTCTTGCAGTCCCGCACGCCAAAATCGACTATGTGGACCGCATGTGCATGGTCGCTGCCACCATCGAAAAGGGCTTGGACTTCCAGTCCTTCGACGGCGAACCGGTGTACTTGCTCATTCTCATCGTAAGCCCGGGCAATACCGTGGGTCCGCACCTCAAGGCCCTCTCTTCCGTAAGCCGTCTTTTGGCCGATGGAAACGTCCGCAAGGACCTCATCGGTTCGAAGACTCCGGCCGAATTCCTCTCGATCCTCCGCGCTGCAGAAGATAAGTACTTGTAATTAGACGAGAGAACGGACCTGCGGTCCTACAGACGAGAGACGAAAGAAAATAATGACGTCCTCCGCCAATCTGGTTAGATAAATCTCTCGTCTTTCGTCTATCAGCGAAGCGGTCTTTCGTCTAAATTCCCCTTGACAGTCGATTAGTTTTTTACTATTATTGCTCTCACTTCGGACGGTTAGCTCAGTTGGTTTAGAGCGCTGCTTTCACACGGCAGAGGTCACTGGTTCAAATCCAGTACCGTCCATTCGAAAAGGCTTCCTCACGGAAGCCTTTTTGTGTATGTACAAATTTTCTATTTTAAAATAAAAGCAACCAAATTACGTAGCTGGGGCATCTAAAAGGTATGAATTACAGAAAAGCAGTCGTTCTCGGTATACTTGCGTCAGCATCCCTTATTTACGCCGACGGTCCATGGACTTTGTCGTCATGCCTCAAGCAGGCCAAAGAAAAAAGCCTTTCCCTGGAAACGGCTAAACTTCGCGAAAAGCAGGCCGACGTAAGCATCGAGCAAGCCAAAGTCGGGAACTACCCTACTCTTTCGGCCAGCATCGGCAATACCCTTTACGATTCCCCGTTCAGGTCCGGTCCGCAAGACCATTACCGTTTGAACGTAGGCATTAGCGGATCTTACACGTTGTGGGACGGCGGTTCCACGAGACTTTCCATCCGCGCGAATGAACTCAACAAAGAAGCCGTGCGCCTTTCGACCAAGGAAACGGAACGCAGCGTCCAAGAGAACGTCCTGAACGCCTACATGAACTTGCTCGCCGCTATTGAAAAGCTCCATACGGCAGACAACTCCGTTGAACTTGCCAAAGCAGAATACGAGAACTACAACACGTTGTTCGAAGCAGGCTCCATCACCAAGAAAGACTTGACCCAGTCCCAAGCGAACGTCTTGCAGAAAGAAGCCGCACAGCTTTCGGCACAACTGAGCGTCAATACTTCCAAAACAACTTTAAGACAACTTCTCGAACTCCCCGAAAGCGAGAACTTCGAGATCGCGGGCATCGAGTCCGAAATCCAGACGCCGGACGCACTCAGCCCCATTCCCTCGCTGGACGTTCTGCAGAAAACCGTGATGGACAACCACCCCGGTTTAAAGTCCGACAGCATTTCCGTGCAGGTCGCCCAGAAGAACACCGAAATTGCAGGCAAGGGCAAGTCCATCAAGGTTTCGCTCGGTGCCAACGCAAGCACCGGCTTACAGGCATGGGAATCCGACAAGTACGGCCGACAGCTCAAGGATGGCTACTCGCACAGTGTTTCCCTGAACATCAGCATCCCGATTATTGACGGCGGCGCCACCGAAAACAAGGTGTTGCAGGCCCAGATCAACGAAACGCAAAGCATGGTTTCTTTGCAGGAACAGGCGAAGTCCCTCGAAACCGCCATTGAAAAACTTTACCTGAATGCCTTGAGCGCCGATATGCAGTGGAAGGCCGCGATTCTCCAGGTCGAAGCCGAAACGGAAGCGTTGCACGTCGCCGAAGAACAACGTAACGCAGGTGCGCTCACGTACACGGATTACCTCTCGCAAAAGAACAGTCTTGAAAGCGCCCAGGTGACGCTTACGAACGCCAAGTACACAAGCCTCCTGGCCCGTAATCTTCTCGATCTTTACCAGGGGAAGTTGGATTAAACGGCACTGAATCCTTCGCGGTCTTCGACCGTTCAGGATGACGAATACATCACGTCATTCCGAGTGTAACGAGGAATCCAGTAAAAGTCTTGACAACGCGCTCAGCGCTATTACACTAGCTTTTCAGCTTCGCCATCGGCGTACTTGCCGTAAAGAATCGCGACAATATCCTTCTTGGAAACCTTCTGTCCTGTTTCCTTGAGGCTTACACGGAGGCGGTCGAGCATCGCCTTGTCAATTTCTTTCCAGTACTGGTTCGTTTCGTTAATCGTCCAAAGCTTGTCGTCGCCACCGCTGATGGTCACAAGCTTTGCCTTGAAGAACGTTCCCAGCGCACGGTTGATGATGCTGCTCGTCGTCCCGGCAATATTCTTTGACACAATTTCCTGGACCAGGTCCTGCTTGCACATCGGCACAAATGACGTGATGTCGCAGGCTTCCGCGTAAATCTTCTTGAGCATGTTGCGCGGGAACATATCCCAGCCCTTACGCTTGAGCGCCTTTGCCAAAATCATTTGCGGGTCTTCTTCGACGGCGACCTTCTGCTCGTCAAGCGCGACCGTGTACGAACCGCCACCCACGTCGGTCATCTGGACAAAGTCCGCCGACTTCACAAAGTCCTTGAACGTCTTGAAGCCAAGGCGTTTTTCGTTAAATGCGTTATCAATGCCGAGCATCTTGGGCTTGATCGCGGCAAGGGCAATCGGGCCGTCTTCTTTTTGCAGGACCGTCCGGAGCATTTCCATAGAATCGATCCTTTCGGACACCATCAGGCTAGAGCGGTCCTTCGCCACGGAAGAATCGTCATCGTTTGCATCATCGTCAGCAGACGTGGCATCGTCGGTGTAAATGTACCTGGAACAAGAATTCTTGACGCACTCGCTCAGCGGGGACTTAGGGCCAACGCCAATCACTTCCTTGCCCTGCTCACGCAACTTGCGGAAAAGCGGCGAAAAGTCGGAATCGCCCGTGGCAAGCACAATCCACTGCACCTGCGAATCGAGTGCCACTTCCATCGTATCGACGGTCATCTTGATGTCGGTCGAGTTCTTGCCACTCACCGGATGGAACGTATGTACCAGCTCAAAACCGTTCTCGTTCAACACGGACTGCAACGAAATCAGTTCGCGAGAAGACCATTTGCCATAAGCCTTGCGCACGACAATCTGCCCCAGGGGGAGCAATTCGTCCATCAAAGATTGCACACCGTTGTTTTTCACCCAGTTGGTGAGGTTTTCCGCATCGATAAAAATGGCAATGTGGTTCATAGGCATTGACAAAACGTCCATAACTTAAAGTTTACATCAATCTTCGTTTTCCGCAATTATAATATATATTACAAACGGTTAGGACAGAAAATACAAAGAGGATGTAGAATCTTAAAAGGAGTGTAAGATGAGAGCAAAGCATCTTTCTTTAATTTCTGCTGCCTTTGCGGCGGCACTTTCAACAACATCATTCGCTTATACCATCGACGGTACCGTTTCTGACGACCAGGGCAAAGCCCTCAAGGGCGTTTCGGTAAGCCTCCTCAAGGAAGGCAAAACGGCAACCACCGACGACCAGGGTAAGTTCACCATACACGAAGACGAAGAAGAGCTGGGTCTCCATCCGAGTTTCAGCAACTCCGTCGGATTCGTCAACATCAACAACGGCATTCTCTCTTACTCCCAGAGCAGCACGCAGCCTGTTCAGGTCAAGATTTTCAACTCGATCGGCCACCAGGTTTTCAAGGCCTCCTTGCAGGGTTCCGGCACGCTCGACTTGAGCAAGAAGGTCAGCGCACGCGGCACTTACTTTGCACAGGTTTCTGTAGGCAACGCAAAGCAGAGCATCAAGTTCACGACCGACGGTAACTACAGCAGCACTCTCGGCGCACAGGCTAGCGCAAACGCCCTCATGAAGGACGCCCAGGCCGGTGAAGCCATCCGCTTTACCGCCGAAGACTACGACACGCTCACCATCAACCTCAACACGCTTGACACGACTCTCAACGTCAAGCTCACGAAGACGGTTCCTCCCGAACCGACATTCAAATTCGGCTATGCACTCGGCAACAAGCCGACCCCGAGTAAGGGCTGCGGCACGACGTCAAAGCTGCAGAAGACCAAGAGCGTCGAAAACGGCGACCGCTTCGAAATGAGAGTCGGTAGCGACAACCGCGAATACTTCATCACGCTACCGAAGAACTACGACAACAAGAAACCTTACAAGTTGCTCTTCGCCATGCACTGCATGGGCTCTAACGCCGAAGACTTCGTCCACCACTATGCGGACCAGGACCATCCGAGTCCGTACTACGGCCAGCAGAAACTCGATACCGAAGGCAACTATATCTTCGTTTCTCCGCGTGGCGATACCGACGGTATGCCGTGGAGCGTATCTAGCGACAAGGACCACAAGTTCATCAACCAGTTGCTTACGACTCTCGAAGAAAACTACTGCATTGACACCAGCCGCGTGTTCATGACGGGCTTCAGCTTCGGCGCCATGGTCACGAACTCCATGGCCCAGGATATGCAAGACCGCCTGCGCGCAGTCGCTGTCTATGCAACCGCCGACTACAACATCTACTTGCCGCAGAACAAGGGCTTGCCCATCGCCTGGATGGCAGTGCACGGCAAGAATGACGGCACCTGCCAGTACAACCGCGCACGTGACAGTGCACTGAAACGCATCCTCAAGAACAACGGCAAGGCCGATGCAGATGGCAACTTCACCGACGCCAGCGCAGAAAAGCCGAAGGAAGTCGGTGGCAGCGGACACCTCTGCTATGACTTCACAACCGTCGACGAACGCTTCCCGGTCAAGTTCTGCAGCTGGAATGGTCAGCACCAGTGGACCGCCTACGACAACGGCAACTGGCAGAACACCTGGGTACCTGAAGAAGTTCACAAGTTCTTCGAACAGTTCTAATCGCAAACGATATTCATAATCGACTACTCTCTACAAGAAAGGTCTCCCGGCGCGGAGGCCTTTCTTTTTTGCATCGGGCGCATTTTTACGCCATAAGACCCGTAAAGATCTTTTTATAGACAATTCATCCATAGGCAAGAGAACTTTTTATGCAATCTCCTCCCTTTTGCGATTTAGATTAATTTATAGTGAGGTGTGTTTTTAGTTAGGAGTTTTGGTAAAAAGGAGTACTACGATGAAATCACCCAAAATTTTCACGACAGCATGTCTATGCGCATTCTGCGGACTTGCTTCGGCATACACCATTACTGGTTCCGTTTCGGATGAAGACGGCAAGGCCATCAAGGGTGCAGCCGTAAGCCTTCTCAAGGAAGGCAAAACGGCAACCACCGACGACCAGGGCAAATTCACCATTCACGAAGACGAAGAAGATTTGGGACTCCATCCGAGCTTCAACAACTCCGTCGGTTTTATCAACATCAATAACGGTATCCTTTCGTATTCCCAGAGCAAGTCCTCGCCTGTTCAGGTCAAGATTTTTAACTCGATCGGCCACCAAGTTTTCAAGGCCTCCTTGCAGGGTTCCGGCACGCTTGACTTGAGCAAAAAGGTCAACGCACGAGGCACGTACTTTGCACAGGTCAGCGTCGGTAGCGCCAAGCAGAGCATCAAGTTCACGACCGACGGTAGCTACAGCAGTTCTTTGGGCAGTCAAGCCAGCGAAAACGCACTCATGAAGGATGCACAGGCAGGCGAAACCATCCGCTTTGTCGCTGAAGGCTTTGACACGCTCTCCGTTCCGCTCGGTACACTCGACACGACGCTCGACGTAAAACTCATCAAGAGCGAACCGACGTTCAAATTCGGCTATGCACTTGGCAACAAGCCAACCCCGAGTAAGGGCTGCGGCACCAATTCCACTTTGAAGAAAGTCAAGAGCGTCGAAAACGGCGAACAGTTCCAAATCAGAGTCGGTAGCGACACCCGCGACTACTTCATCACATTGCCCAAGAACTACGACAACACGAAACCGCACAAGGTCCTCTTTGCTTTACACTGCTACGGCAGCCGCGGCGAAGACTTTGTACACCACAAAGCAGATTATGACCACCCGACTCCGTACTATGGCCAACAGGTGCTTGACAAGAACGGCGACTACATCTTCGTTTCGCTGGATGCCATTGGCGGCGTATGGACCAAAGGGCAGGGAGACCACGATTTCTTCGCCCAGACACTTACAACTTTGAACGAAAACTACTGCATCGACACAAGCCGCGTATTCATTACAGGCTTTAGCTTTGGCGCCATGTTCAGCTACTCGCTCATGCAAGACATGCAGAGCCGTGTCCGTGCAGCCGCAACTTACGCCGTCGCCGATTACAACATCTGGCTCCCGGAAGGCAACAACATGAAGAACTTGCCGATTGCCTGGATGAACGTTCACGGCGTGAACGATGGCCGCTGCGATTACAGCCGCGCCAAGAATAGCGCCCTCCCGAGAATCCTCAAGCGTAATGGCAAGGCCGACGCCGATGGCAATTTCACCGACGCAAGCTCCGAAAAGCCGAAAGAAGTGAGTGGCAACACCGGACACGTCTGCTACGACTTCACGACTGTTGACGAACGCTTCCCGGTCAAATGGTGCAGCTGGCCGGGTGACCATCAGTGGACCGCACACGACACCGGCAACATGGGCGTCGGCTGGAACTGGGAACAGACCTGGGTGCCGGAAGAAGTCCACAAGTTCTTCGAACAGTTCTAGAATTTCCTTACACTCCTCTAAAAATAAAGGGTTCGTCAAGCGGCGAGCCCTTTTTATTTTGCACCATACCACAAGAATATAAAGTAAATTTTATTTACCTTGTTCTTTTTAGTTTTTTGCAAACTATATTTATTTTTGGTAACCACAACATAAATCAGCAAACAATTGGGGCATGGGAAAAGGAGTGTGCGATGAAAAGAGCAATCTTTTCCGTTTTTCCATTTGTGCTGGCAACGGCATTTTCAGTAGCTTCCGCTTTTACATTGAGCGGCACCGTAAAAAACGAGGCTGGGGATCCCATTTCGGGCGCAGCCGTCAAATTGGTCATCGCTGGGGACACCACCTCTACCGATAGCGACGGCAAGTTCAAAATCGAGAAGATTGACTCTACCATAAGCATTCCTAAAGCCGGATTTACGCCTGGTTATATCAGCTACAATAACGGCATACTTCATTTTGCACAAAGTTCGAACGCTCCCGTGCAAGTCCGCATTTTCGACATGGCCGGCAAGCAAGTCCTGAATCAAAAACTGTACGGCACAGGGCAAGTTCATTTGCGTGACGGCGTGAAAGCCGAAGGAACATACATCGCCAAAATTCGTGTCGGCAGCGCACAGCAGGCCATCAAGTTCTCAACGGAAGGGACATTCAACCGCACCTATTCCGCACAGCAAGGGGGCGCACTCCTGAAGGTCGGTGACGATTCCAAGGACACCTTGATTGTCACCGCAAAAGACTACGACGCGCTCCGCATTTACCTCCCCACACTTGATACCACATTATCGCTGACCTTAACAAAACCGGTTCTTGAAGAAACTTTCGCTTTCGGATACGGCATCGGCAACAAGCCAACCCCGAGCAAGGGCTGCGGTAAGGATAACAAGCTGAAGGACAACTTCACGTTCACCGGAGGCGGTATCGAGCATGAAATCTACCTCACCATGCCCGAAAACTACGACAAGAACAAGCCCTATCGCCTTGTATTCGGCATGCACTACATGGGCGGTTCCGCCAAGAACGTGGCAACGAAAGAGGCTTACTACGGACTCCGAAACCAGGAAGGTGCCAAGGAGAACACCATCTTCGTCGCTCCGCACGGATACACTGACGAGAACGGCAAGGAAAATCCATGGCGATGCGGGGACGATAAGGACCACATCTTCTTCGATGAATTCCTGACTTACCTGAACGAAAACCTCTGCGTCGATACGTCGCGCGTGTTCTCTGTCGGGTTCAGCTTTGGCGCCATGTTCAGCAACTCGCTTGCACAAGATTTCCAGCACCGTTTGCGTGGCGTGGTGGTATTTGCGACGATGGATCAAGTCATTTACATTCCCAAGAACAAAGGATTGCCAATCGCTTGGATGGGAACCGTCGGCATGAGCGATAACCTCTGCACGCCAAAGCTCGGACGCAGCGCCCGCGATAGAATCTTGAAGAACAACGGCAAGCCCGATGCAGACGGCAACTTCACCGATGCCAGAGGTGAAGAAGCCGAAGAATACACTGGCGGCAAGCACGTGTGTTACGACTACAAGACGGTCGATCCGCGCTTCCCCGTGAAATGGTGTACTTTCGACGGGGAGCACTCCTACTCCCCCCGCGAAGATGGCAAAGTTTGGACAACGCCAACCGCTTGGGAATTCATCACACAGTTCTAAGAAACGCCTAGGATTTCCGATGCAAACAAGAAAAGCTTCCCCGTTGGGGAAGCTTTTTTAATGCATATCCAAGATGTCACTGGATCCTTCGCGACTTGCGCCGCTCAGGATGACGAATCGCCTTAAATCAACTTTTCGACCTTACTGCACAAGGATTCAGCCTCTTCGGCAGTCGGCGCTTCGGCAATCACGCGAATCACCGGTTCCGTGTTGCTGGCGCGGACATGCACCCACGACTTTTCAGAGCCGAGCCAGAGGCCGTCGCGTTCATCCATCTTCCAGCCGGCAAATTCCGCCTTGACCTTCGGGAGAATATCAGCCACCTTCTTGTCGCCGAGTTCAAACTTCTTCTTCGGCATCACGTAAGCCGGATTTTCGGCCACGAATTTTTCCGGACCGCCATTGTGGTGGGCCATCCAAGAAAGCACGAGTGCAGCAGCCACGAGGCTATCGCGACCGTAGTGGAGCGCCGGGAGAATCACACCACCGTTACCTTCACCACCGATAACGCAACCGTTCTCGATCATCTGCAAGCTCACGTTGATTTCGCCGACCTTGGCGCGGCTGAATTCACAACCGTACTTGGCCGCAACATCTTCGTTCATGCGGCTCGTGGAGAGGTTCACGCAAACGCTTCCCTTCTTCTGGGCAAGAACTTCGTCCGTTGCAATCGCAAGCGTGTATTCTTCACCAATACTTTGTCCAAGACCATCCACAAGAGCGCAACGGTCTGCATCCGGGTCCACAGCGAAACCGACAGCGCAGCCGTTATCCTTGACAGCCTTGCGCAAGTCGCCGAGGTTTTCCGGAATCGGTTCTGCACCACGCGGGAACGTACCATCCGGGCTGCAATGAACGCGGACAACTTCGCAACCGAGCTGTTCCAAAAGGCGCGGCACAATAAAGCTACCGGCACCATTCACGGCATCGACAGCGACCTTGAAATGCTTGGCCTTAATCGCTTCGACATCCACGAACGGGATCTTGAGCGTACCATCGATGTGGATACCGTCGGCATCCGGAGCGACTTCGTACTTGCCCATCGTGCGGTAATCCGGATAGCTGAACTCGTTTGCGTCAGCGAGAGCGAAGAGCTGCTTCACATCATCCGGGCCAAGGAAAAGTCCCTTGTTGTTGAGGAACTTGAGTGCGTTCCATTCGAGCGGGTTATGGCTTGCAGTAATGATAATACCGGCATCAGCCTTGAAGTGCGTCGTCAAGAGTTCCACGGACGGAGTCGTCGAAAGACCCACATCCACGACATCCACGCCAGAAAGGCGGCAAATGCCTGCAACATACTGCACAATGGCATCACCCGTCGGGCGGCTATCGCGACCAATCACGACACGCTTTGCCTTCGTGATTTCGAGGAATGCACGCACATGGCTCTGCAAAACCTGCGGGGTAAGAGTATCGCCAACGATTCCGCGGATACCGGAAATAGAACGCATCAGTTTAGACATATTTGCTCCTTCAATAAAACTTTATCCGAGTTCCGGAACGGTTGCATAAAAAACCAAATCTTCCGGGCCTTCATTAATCAGGCTATGGGAATGACCCTTCGGGCAAAAATGGCACTGGCCAGCTTCGACATATTCCACGCCATCATCAAAAAGCACCTTGCCCTTGCCAGACACGAAGAACATAATTTCGCTGTTGGTTTCGTGCTTATGGTAACCAATCGACGCTCCCTGTTCCAGGGTTCCATGCATAATGCGCGTCGTACCATCAAAATACATCTTTGCCTTATATTCTTTTTCGCCACCCTTAAAGTTGGGGAGCACGGTCGTTTCCATACCTTTCAAATCAATAATCATGATGACCTCTTTTTGGTAGAGGCAATAATAGAATTTTACACATGGACGTCAAACCGCTTTATCTAGTCGTTATGGTGATAACCACTCAGGGCCAGAAGCACAAGAGCTGGCGTGTAGAAGCACCAAATAAGATTGTTGGAGACGGTCGATATCATTTCGCAGAACGAGTAATCTTCGCCAACAAAAAGGGAAATTCCCGTCAACAAATCGCAGCACGTAAAGAGGATCATCCCATACTTGATCTGTCGTGCATTTTCCTTCGGAAAGTATCCAATCTTTTCGGCCCTACAAGCCGC
>Ga0310786_10007591_pt1 | contig 14116 bp, 29 predicted proteins | sample AusTroGonzalo_MG_FD_203881 | JGI IMG/M metagenome (GOLD analysis project Ga0310786, IMG submission 203881) | Bovine rumen microbial communities from tropical cattle in Woodstock, Queensland, Australia - Gonzalo_03 (v2) (version 2) | ecosystem: Host-associated > Mammals > Digestive system >... | reverse complement strand
AACCGATGTACTGTACAACATGACGAACCGTCTGCCTGACGAAATGATCGGAAACGCAATCGAAGCGGTTGATCAGGCAGCAACCAGGTATGATTTCAACCGGAAAGAAGTTGCGCTTTCCGTTGTCGGCGAACTGCCACAGGCGTTGAAAGATTACATGGTTGCAAAGGCAACAAGGGGATTGTCAAAGGGAACGCTTGACAACTATCTCCGTACACTGAAATGCTTTTTCTATGCTACACGCAAACCTGTAGATCAAATTGAAACGAACGATATCCGGCAGTTCCTGAACAACTATCAACGCATACGCAATGTGACGGACAGGTATATGGAATCGATCCGCATTCAGATCCATTCATTCTTCGGATGGTGTATGAACGAAGGAATCATTACCAGGAATCCTACTGTCAACGTAGATGCCTACAAGTATTACGAAAAACAACGGGAACCGATGGAACAGATTGAACTTGAGCAGATGCGGATGTGTTGCAAAACGCTCCGTGAAAAGGCGATTGTCGATTTCCTGTATTCGACCGGATGTCGAGTTTCAGAACTGTGCAATCTGAAGAAAACAGATGTAAACCTGGAAACACGGGATGTCCGTATCAGATGCGGTAAAGGCCGGAAAGACAGAATTACTTATATGAACGCTGAATCAGTTATGTCTCTGAAAGCATATCTTGCTTCAAGGACAGATGATTGTGATGCTCTGTTTGTTCCGTCACATAGACCGTTCCATCATATGCAGAAGAAATCCATCGAATATATTATCAGTAAGATTTACAAAAGGACAAACATCATTACAAAGGTCACTCCGCATATCCTACGGCACACATTTGCGACAACCGCCATCCATAACGGATGCCCTGTTCCTCATGTGCAACAGATGCTTGGTCATGCAAAACTACAGACAACGATGATTTATGCGAAGATCGTTGATGACGATGTGAAGTTAAGCCATGAAAGATGCGTAATCTGATATTAAATTGACCGGAAATTGAGCGATTCACGATATGGTGAGTCGCTCTTTTTTATTGCACTCTTTTAAGCAGAAAGGGGTGATTCCATGATGGGTTATCAGAGTCCTTATTTCAATCCTTACGGGTTTATGCAACAGGGGCAGATCCAACAGGCGCAACCGCCGACACAGGTGACAAAAGTAAACGGTGAAAACGGAGCAAAGGCATATCAGATGGGCGCAAACAGCAGCGCATTACTGCTCGATGAATCCGGTGTGATGGTTTGGCTTGTCACATCGGATGGAGCAGGATACAAGACGGTTTCGGCCTATGACATTGTTCCGCATCAGACAACTCCTGCGCCTGACTTCGGAAGCCTTGAAAGCAGAATCCAAACTGTTGAGAAAAAACTTGAGGAGATGATCAGCAATGGCAATACCAGGAACACTGCTCCAACTCGCAAAGTCAAGTCCGAAGATTCAGCAGATTAAGCAGATGTACAACACGGTAAAAATGGCGCAGAACCCACAATTGGTTATGAATCAATTGATGATGAACAATCCGCAACTCAAACAGGTGATGGATCTTGTGAATCAGAACGGTGGAGATATCGGCAAAACAATCCGCACTGTTGCGGAACAGAACGGAATCAGCACACAGGACATTATGAAACTGCTTGAGTGATTGGTTCCGAAAACAGGAAGCAATCAAACACAGGTTTTCGCATCCGTAGCGATCGGACGGATGTTGGAAATATATAAAGAAAGGAGAAAAGAACAATGGACGGTACAGGAATTACTCCCGTGATGAACATGGGAAATGACAGTGGGTTTGGTCTGAATGGCCTGGGCGGTATCTTCGCTCTTCTCGTGCTGTTAGGGATCTTCAATGGCGGTTTCGGCGGTTTCGGTGGCAACGGCAATACCAATGCTCTGTCTGCCGATATGCAGCGTGGATTTGACAATCAGAACACGATGGCGCAGACCCGTGATATTCTGTCTGCCGTAACGAACGGTACTGCACAGACGATTGCTGCTTCCACGCAGAACGCTGCCAATGCGATCACTGCGATTAAGGACGGCAATGCTTCGATCATCCGTGAATTCGGCAATGTCGAAACTGCGCTTACTGCGATGGGCGGTCAGATGCAGAACTGCTGCTGTGAAACGCTTCGTGCCATCGATGGCGTGAACATGAACACTACTCTTCAGATTCAGAAGGTGCTTGATGCGATTGCCGGTAACCGCATGGCTGATATGCAGAATCAGATCAATGCGCTTCAGCTTCAGGCTGCGACAAGCAATGTGCTTCGGTTCCCCAATGCGTGGACTTTTAGTGGCGGTGTCTTTCCCCCTGTAACTCCGGCAGCGTAATGAGGTGATCGCATGAAGATCATCAAATGCTTGAGCGAACTGATTGAAGGGGAACTGATCGATGCCGACAAATACATCGAACTTGCTATGCGGTGGAAACAGGAAGAACCCGATACTGCTGACCTGTTCTATGAACTGTCAATAGAAGAGATGGGTCATATGGATAAACTGCATGAGGAAGTTGTTGAACTGATCGATGAGTATCGCAAGGAACACGGGGATCCACCAAAGGATATGATGGTGTTGTACGATTACTTGCACGAAAAGCATATCGGAACTGCTACACGGATTAAAGTGAAACAGGCAATGTACAAAGCGTAACACTGCATATTCAGGAAGACATTCTATATGAGTGTCTTCCATTTTAATTAGAGTTATGATATAAATATTATGGAGAAATTGGTGGAAAGGGGGATTATCATGGCAGATATAAAGTATCAGGATCTGATTGCGAAATTCCAATATGCATTAGACCATAATTGGGGTTATATTTATGGAACAGCCGGTGTCCTATGGACACAAGCAAAGCAGAATGCTGCTACAAGAAAACAGACGGTAGAATATGGTCAGCAATGGGTTGGACATACTGTTGCTGATTGCTCCGGTTTATTCGCATGGGCGTTTAAACAATTGGGCGGTTATATGTATCATGGCAGCAATACCATGTGGGATAAGTACTGCACTTCTAAAGGAAAACTGAAGAACGGCAAACGGACGGACGGACAGGAAATGCGACCTGGAACTGCCGTCTTTGTCTATGATGAGGAAACCGGAAAGCGCAGCCATGTCGGCCTGTATATAGGAAACGGAACTGTTATCGAAGCAGCCGGAACGAAACAGGGGGTCATTACCACAAAGGTATCGAATAGCAAATGGGAAGAGTGGGGAGAATTGAAAGGCGTGAACTATGAAGGGGGTGATATTCCTGTGCCTGAAGATTATGCGGTGGTGACCGGAAAAAGAGTTGCTCTTCGTAAAGCACCGTCAGTACAAGCCGGTATTATTATGCGGATCAACACAGGGGAAGAAGTGAAACTTGAGACAGAACCGCCGAGCGAGTGGGAATATGTAAGTTATCAGGGGAAGAAAGGCTATATGATGAAGGAGTTCCTCAAAGAAGGATAAGAGGTGATTACATTGGAAGACATGACATTCATCCAATTACGGGATGCAGCAATCATTATCATTGCCGTCCTGGGTCTTATCGTGCTTGTGGGGAACGTATACAAGACCTTCAAAGAGTTTAAGAAACCGAAAGACGATCTTCAGAAATGGAGAGATGATGTCGATAAAAAACTGACGAGTGACAACGAACGGTTAGAAGTCCTTGAAGGGGGGAACAGGGTAATCTGCCGAGGAATCCTTGCCATGTTAAGCCATGACATCAACGGAAACTCCATCGATAAACTTATCGCAAGCCAAACGGAGATCACGAATTATTTGATTGACAAGTGAGCGTGATACGGAAATGGTTGAGTTTCTTATCGGTTTACTTGTTGGTTCTGCGTTTACGTTTGTTGTGTTTATTGTTTGGGGTGTTAACGAAACAGAAGAAGAAAAGGAGAGAAAAAGCCATGATGTCAAATAAGGTTTATGATGTTTTAAAGTATATTGCGCTGATTGTTCTTCCGGCGGTTGCTGCCCTGTATTCCGGCCTTGCGAAGATTTGGACACTGCCCTATGAAGTCGCTATTCCTGCCACAATTATGATTGTTGATACATTCATCGGAGCATTGTTGCAGATCAGTTCAAACAAGTACAACAAAGACGGAGAAAAGGAACCGCCTGATGAAGGTGACGAAGAAGGAAATGGCTGAATAAAAACCATAGAAAAACCATATTTTTGATATATAGCGGTTCGTCAAACGCTTATATATCAATCGTTCCGGCGGTTTTAATTCTTGACTACGAATCAAAAGGTCGTGGGTTCGAATCCCGCCGGGCTCACCAAGCGAAAACCCTTGTGAATCAACGTTCACAGGGGTTTTTCTTTCGGATTTCATAGTGCGGTTTTAGGTAGTTTTAGGTAATATTATGGTGTCTAAAACCATAGAAAAACCATAAGTCATTTTCCCATAAGTTTTATCATTTTCTTTTCACGGTTTTCAGAGATATGGTCATAGATTTGCATGATCATTCGTTCAGAAGAATGTCCACACCAGGACATGACGATATGAGGATCTATGTTTTTATCTCTTGCAACGGTGACGAATGTATGCCGTAAATCATGCGGTCTGAAACTTACAGGATGACCGGCCTTTTCTGATAGGCAGTGAAGGTATGATTCCCATGCCCGTTGAAAAGCAGTTTCAGAGCATACATCCCCGTCAGCATCAGGAAGCACATAATCAGTTATGGTTTTCACAATAGGTTTTAAAGGCGCAAATAACGGCACGGAACGTTCAGACGATTCATTCTTCGTATCTCCTATTTCAGGCCGGTTATTGACGAATTTAACTGCTTTTGTAACCCATATACGGTCATCGTGAATATCTTCCTTGCGTAATGCAAGCACTTCTCCTCTGCGAAGACCGGCCTTTAGCATAAACATGGCTGCTGCCTGAACACGATGCGGTACTGTTTCAATCAGTTTAATCTCTGATTTTGTTAATGGGCGATGTGTTCCTTTTGTTCCTCTATGCGGTTTGGCAGATAAAGATATGACAGGATTAAAAGAACAGTAATTGTTTTCCATAGCATATTGGAAGAATGATTTATAAAGAAAACTTGCCTTGTTGATATATGATTGTGATTTACCGACAAAGGATACCCATATCTTTTTTATGTCAGCCGGAGAGACGGAAGAGACATACTTATCTCCGATTGTATCCGTCATCTTTTCCATTATGGTTGTGTATTGATTATATGTTCCTTTTCCAACATTCGCCTTTGCATCAGGCAACCATTTTTCTGCGAGATCAAATACAGTTATAACATCAGGCTTTTCAAGACCATGCTCACATTCATATTTATACTGATCTCGCTTGGCTTTTGCTTCAGGTTCAGTTTTCCCCAAGAATTGCTTTCCTTTGTACCAGGCGCAGAAATATCCATCACTGCGCTTTTTCAGTTTAGCCATTTTGCTTTTTCCCCATTGTGCCGTATGCAACAAAAGACAGAACCATTTGTATTATATTAAACATAAACCATGGGATCATAAGGACAATAGCAACCGCATATAAAATACCAGATGTTAATGCAAATCCTCTTTTATTTGTGCCAAATCCTACCCAAGCGAAAATAGTTCCAATAGCAGATAAGATCATAGACGGCATTGTTATTGCAACTCCGATAACAGAACCGACTTCTGATCCATCCGTTTTGTTAATATTCTCATTTAAATAATTGTTTGATGCGGAAAACAAAATAATGGCGCATATTGTTCCAACAATAGCAGCGATTAACAGGATCTTACTCTTTTTCATTTTTTTCTCTCCATTTCTTCGGATGTAATTTTATTAGTTCGTCTGCTCTTTCAAGCAGTTTTTCCTTTCCTTCATCTGACATCAACCGGAAAGCATTAAGCAAATCATCCTCGTCTGTATGAGCCGATTGTTCTGTTAAAGCAGATTGTTTTACTCCGAAAAATCTACAAAGTTTACCCATTGCTTCAGCACGGGGATATCCACGACCTTGCACCCATGCAGATACAGTCTGATATGAAACTTCAGCATATTTTGCGATATCAATCTGCTTTGCCTTTGATTTTTCCATCAAATTTACAAGGTTGTTTTGAAAGATCTCTCTGTCTGTCATAGTTTCACTCCTCATATCCGTCCATAAACGTTCCGAAGTCCGCAACGGGCGATGTGTCTTTCCGTGGCGATGATTTATGGAACCTTATGTATTCCATGATATGCGGTTCAAACAGTTTACGCACTTTCCGGTTCAGTTCAGCAGGAACAGAAACCCCTGGTATCTCCTGAATCTCGTCAACGCAATCACTTGAACATCCGGTAGTGTGAACAAGGGCATTCATTGTCAACGGCATTCCTGATTCCTGAAGCATATGGATAATCGGACGGGGAGTAAGCAGATGGTGTGCGAAACACTTTGCTTCTGCCATCCTGACTTCCTTTGGCCTTGTTTCACCGTCATGCCCGAGGACAATATGACCTAGTTCCCGTGCGATGGATCTTCTTATTTCCTCATATGGCAAGCGCATATTATAAACAACTACATATTCAACATCTTTCATGCCGTTCATTCTGAATGTAGCAGCATCTTGGTTATCTCTAAATTGAGGAACGAGATCTTCTCTGTCGATTTCAGAAGTATCTGCCATGTTTGAGAAAGACATAACTCTGACATGAGGATAATTCACCAATAATGGCAAACAGTAAACAGGCGTTTCCGTTATATTATTCTCAATAAGCATTTCCATTGCTTTCATAGCAGCACGATTATAATCAGGTTTGTTAATCATTGTTTTCACCATCCTTATTTCATATGAGTTACGGCAGCGAGTACGATGGCAACAATCTGTTCTTTCTGTTCTTCTGAAAGATTCTCCATTGCGCCTGACACAATACGAATCTGCGGATCTTCATAGTTTTCGTTTGTATCTGATTCATGATTTCCAACTAATGCAGAAGTAGGAATGCCAAAGTAATTAGCAATCTTTTCCATTGCATCTGCTCTTGGATAAGATATTCCTCTTGTCCAACCGGAAACAGTTGCAGCTTTTGCTCCAACATAATCGGCAAGATCTTTCTGCATTTTATTGTTTATTTGCAAATAATGATTCAGGTTTTTCTGAAAAATTTCCCTGTCTGTCATAAAACATATCTCCTTTCTGAATAAAATATAACGCAATAGTTACTAAAAGTCAAATTAAATATACTTTTAGAATCGAATGAAATGATTTAATCGTTGTAAAACAATGATTTTCCATGCGAAACAAACATTTAACAAAATAAATCGTACTTTAGGTATTGACAATACGATTAGAATTGATTAAGATTAAATCGCACTACAGAGTGTAGATGAGCAGAAAGGAGAATACCACATGGACGATTTTAAGATCTCTATGGCAGCAGCGAGAGTGAATGCAAACAAAACACAGGAAGAGGTTGCATCTGCCCTTCATGTTGGCAAACAGACCGTTGTTTCATGGGAGAAGGGGAAGACTTCACCTACTGTTGAAAAGGCGCAGGAATTCTGCCGGTTTTGCAATATTCCGTTTGATCGTGTGTCTTTTTTACGGGAACGCATTACGATTTAATTTAATTATGAGGTGATCAGTGTGGGAGTTAAGTTAACAGCAGAACAACTTGAGGTTGTCAAGAAAATGACAGAGTTTGCGGAAGCAACTGCGAATCAGATCTATCACATCATGACGAATCATGGCCTGGACAAGGTTGAAGGATGCCGGATCAACATCAACGTTACCCCTGAATATAACATTACAACGATGAACATTGTTGTCGGTTCCCCTGAAAGCAGAAACTCATTTGGCTACATCGATCTCGCAAGAGGAAAGGACGAAGAGAAGTATGCGCCAATCGGAACGAATTCCGCAGAATATGAACTGCTATTTGCAGATGAAGCGATACGAAGCAGAATGGAAGAAATCCTGCACAGAAAAAAGCCTTTACCGCCTGACGGTCTGTGGGTCGGTGCTGATCGCAACTGTGATTCTGTGGATTGTGGGGAGTGGGATGTAAATGACAGTTTATCTTGATCAGAACCAGGTTGCGGAGAAGATCGGAGTGAAACCGAGAACTGCACTTGCACTGATGATGGAGATGAATCCGATACCGATCTGCGGAAAGACCAGGAAACGCTACAGGGTGACAGAGGAAAGTCTTGACAGGTGGATGGCAAAACGAATGCTTGGCAAGCCAAAGACCGGAACGATCTGCACGGGAAGCAAAAAAAGATTGGAAAGGAGATGAGAGGAATGCCGAAACCGTTGGCAGATGTGAACTACTTCATGGAGCCGTGCTGCGATTATCCTACGATGATCCGGTTGGCAATGGATGACGGACAAGTGCTGACATATGTACTGCTGAACAAGACCGACTATCAGTTCAAGAAGGTGAAAGAAGGTCTTGACAAGCTGACGAAGATGACGGTCGGTTATCAGTACAGGGGCAGACACAAAAGAAGCCTGATCCACAGTTGCAGCTGTGAACCAGGCAAGACTAGGAATAATGAATAAGATCATCTGCATTATAGCAGAAGAAAGAGAGAAAGACAATGGCGGTAAAAGTGCTGATTGTAGGCGAGAGTGGAGCCGGTAAGTCTGCTTCACTTCGCAATTTCAAAGAGAATGAAGTCGCAATATTCAATGTGAGCGAGAAACCGTTGCCGTTCAAAGGGAAACTTCCGATGATGAAGATTTCCGACATGAAGGTAATTGCCAAGGCCATCAAGCAGAATGACAGGAACTGCTATGTGGTGGATGATGCCGGTTTGGCAATGACATTCTATCTGTTCGGCAAGGTGAACGAAACCGGATACGGCAAGTTCACAGCAGTGGCAAAAGACTTTTATGACATGGTACAGGCGGTTGACGAATGCTCTGACGATACGATTGTGTATTTCACAATGCACACTGACCGGAGCGAAGACGGAACCAAGGTTAAGGCGAAAACAGCCGGTAAGATGATTGATAGTCAGTTGACCCTGGAATCCCTGTTCACGATTGTTCTGTACTGTGTGACGGACGGAAAGAGTCATAAGTTTATTACGCAAAGTGACGGTGTGACAACGGCAAAGAGTCCGATGGAAATGTTCCCGTTGGAGATGGATAACGATCTGAAAGCGGTTGACACTGCGATCAGAGAATATTACGGCCTTGCAAAACTTGGTAGTCCTGTTCAGAAGAAAGAAAAGAAGACAGGACAGGTGACAATGGCTGACAAGATTCCAGGGTGATCGATATGGGAAGATTCGATAAAGGTGTCACATCGTACACATTTGCAGAATGCACAGTACAAGTTGCGTTTCCTGAAGACGAGGTGAAGTGCAAGTGGTGTCCATTTGTAAGGCATTATGATGGCCTGAACAGAGATAAGTGTGAAAGAACCGGAGAAATCCTGTTCTCAACAGAACTCATTGGGTATAACTGCCCTTTGACAATATTAAATAATGTGAAAGTAGAGGATTTGAAAGAATGAAAGCGAGTTACAAAGGGTTTGAAGCGAAAAAGAGCGGTGGTTTTCTTGAACTGCCGGTAGCCGGTGCGTATGTCGCAGAGATTCAGGCTGTTCGGCCTGTCGAAGGGAAAGACGGTCAGCGTGACCGGATTGAGTGCTTCATGGAGATTACGGAAGGTGAGTATAAAGACCGCTTCCATGAGGTGTATGAAGATCAGAAAGAACGCTTCGGCGATAACGCAAAGTATAAGGGTATCTTCCGTCTGTCCTGTCCGTTTGAGGATGATGAAGATTGGATCAGGCGCACTTTTGAAGGAAACCTGTGGTGTGTTCAGCAGAGCAATCCTGGATATGAGTGGGATTGGGATGAGAAAAAGTTGAAGGGCAAGAAGGTTGGTATCAACATCAGGAACCGGCTTTACACATATAACGGGAAGAACCGCAGCACTGTTGAAATCGCAAGGTTTGAAACGGTTGACGATGTTCGGAACGGAAAATGCAAACCGGCGAAGGACAGGGATCAGCGTGAAAAGGGCGGTTCAGATGACAGTACTGACGGCAGCGAGTTCACGGATGTCAGCAAAGATGTCGAGGTTCCCTGGGGTTAATGACATTACGGGGCATGGCAATGTGCTATAGGCACAGGGTCAACACTTACCTTCCTTGGAGATGCCCGTTTCCTCTCTATGGTTGTTAGCGCATGGGCAATCAGAGTGCAGGAGTAAAGGAAACAGCCATGCCCCTTTTCTTAAGGTGGTGGTCGATTGACACTGATCGAAGACACAAGGAATCAGGTCGGAAAGCATCGGAATATTGAACTTTACTGCAAAAGACATGGTATTGAACTGATCAGGCATAAACTCGATGTCGGAGATTATATGCTTCCTGGTGGAAAGATATCTATTGATACGAAACAGGATATGTTGGAGATCAGCAAAGATATCATGAGCAGAGATCATCGCCGGTTCAGGGCAGAATGTCAACGGGCGCAGGAAATGGGCATTCAGTTGATCATCCTTACAGAAGAAGTACCGCCATTTGGAGAGGTTGATCTGTGGCAAGTGCCGATATTCAAAGGCAGTAATAAATATCACAGGTATGGTGAGCCAATGACACTTGTCCGGCCTGAAGCACTGAAGAAAGCGATGCAGACAATGACAGAAAAGTATGGTGTAAAATTCCGGTTCTGTAATAAACGGGAAACGCCGAGGAAAGTAATCAAGTATTTGAAGGGAGAGTTAAAGTAGTGGGAGATTATAAAGGAAAACTTCATATAGAAAAGACAAGCAGTGACAGATTCTATGATTATTTCATGGTAGAAGGTCTGTCAGTTGAAGACATGAATGCCGTATTGAACGCTCCAAAGGAAGGTAAGGATGACAGAGATGTCCTGGTCAAAGTCATGGATAAGTATGACAACGATTCATATTATGGACACAACATCGCAGAAGCTTGGAAGTGTGGATACGGCATTTATGCTATCAGGCATTTCGGTGGGCATCTGCTGATCGAAGTCGGAAACAGTTGTGATTAAAGAGGAATAAGGCCATGTGGAAAAAGATCCTGAAAACACTGCTTGAGATAGCACTAATTGCGTTAGCGGTTTATCTGTTTATCACTCTTACAAGTAGTATTTCCTTCAGCGAAGAACTGACAGAAGCCTGGGTTATCTGCCAACCGGATGACTATGTGAATGTCAGGATGAATCCAAACAGGAAAAGCGAAGCTGTCGGATACGCTGAAGCCGGTGACAAGATCCTGACAGACGAGAAGGTCAGTAACGGTTTCATCAGGGTGTATGGCATTGGCGAGATGGGTGTCGGATGGATTCACAAAGGATATGTCATCTATGACGAGCCGGAGAGGATTGACCGCATGGCCTGTTCCATCAGCAGAGGAAGGGTTGCCTGTAGGAAGTGGATCAAAGGCAAGGTAAGGGCATGGTTGCATAACTGCGATGATGTGAATGTTTATTGGTTTAGTGAAGAATGGTGCGTGACGAACAAAGGGTTTGTACAGACAGAGTATTTGGAGATGGAAGGGATATAAATATGATTGAAGATTACACAACAAAAGAAGAAGAGATCCAATGCTTAAAGGACAGAATTCATTGGATTGATGTGCATGAAATGATGTTTGAACTTTCTCCGATTCTTGTGATGGACAGGGAGTATTGCAAACAAAGGTTAAAAGAATTGGAAGGTGTCTGATATGGCAAAAGTATTGGTTGCCTGTGAGGAATCCCAGGAAGTATGCAAAGCATTCCGTGAGTTGGGACATGAAGCGTTTTCCTGCGATGTTCAGCCTTGTTCCGGTGGGCATCCTGAATGGCACATCATGGGAGATGTTCTTCAGTACATCAACGGGAACTGCCAGTTTTTTACATTAGGGGGGGTATTACCTGATTAACGGTGGATGGGGTTTGGTAATTGCTCATCCACCGTGTACGGATCTTGCGGTTTCCGGTGCAAGGTGGTTCAGGGAAAAGCAGATGGATTTCAGGCAGCAAAAGGCTTGTGTGTTCTTCATGCAGATGATGCTATGCAATGCAGAACACATAGCAGTAGAGAATCCGATTGGAATCATGAGTACCTGTTACCGGAAACCTGATCAGATTATTCAGCCTTGGCAGTTCGGTCATGGAGAAACAAAATCCACCTGTTTATGGTTGAAAGGTCTTCCTGAACTTAAACCAACAGATATTGTTTCCGGAAGGGAAACAAGAATACATAAACTTCCCCCAACCGCTGACAGGGCAAAACTTCGCAGCAAGACCTACCCTGGTATAGCCAAAGCAATGGCAGAACAATGGAGTGACTTTTTAGATAGGAAGGAAAGAAACAATGAATGATTTATACGAACTGCTTAAGCAGAAACTTGAAGAAATGAGAAAAGGTAAATGTGAAACGGTCACATTTAACTATGAAGAGGTATCACAGATGTTCCAGTTTGTCTGCTTCATGAAACAGGTGAAAGAACTGGTGAACTGGGGTGAGAAGGATGGTTGAAGGAAGTACACGGTGTCCATACAAGAGATACTGTCATCTGAAAGTGCCATGTGACAAAGAAGACTTCTATGAATGTGCAAATTACTTTCACATAGATGACATCATGGCAGATGCCCGTGATATCGAACGGGAACAGAGAAGAGGATTGGATGATTATGACGAATGGGAGTAATGACCCGTTTCCGTCAATGGTTGTTATTTACAGAAAGAGGTGAAATAAAATGACAGTAAATGAAAGAGTATGTAGAAACGTAAAAGCACTTTGCAAAATTAATCATGTTCAATTGGCTGAAGTTGAAAATAAACTTGGGAAACATCCTGGTTTTTTCTCAAGAAGACCGAAAGTTACACCTGACATGATGATTGTTGTAGCAGATTACTTTGAAATGATGATTGATGACCTTATGAAAGTTGATTTTGAAAAAGCGATTAGTGAACGTAAAGAACGAGAAAATCTTGCAGAAGCTATTTACTGTTTGAAAGATAAGTGGAGCAAGGATGAAATGATGAAAGAAATCATTCACATTGTCAACTATGCATATGACAGGAGTGAAGCAGATTGATACTGATGTTTATTGCCGGTTGGATTGCCGGTGTTATCGGAACGCTATGGTTTGGCAGATGGCTGACGAAGAGGTATGAGAAGCATGAAGATGAGCATTGAAGTCGGTCATGGTTGGGTTGCCGGAATGACAAAATGCGATTTCTGCGGTTATGAGTTTCTGCTGATCAGACAGAGATCGAAGAAAGTGAAGGAATGCAGATGCCTGTGCTGCGGAAACGAATATCTTGTGATGCAAGAACCGCCCTGGGTCGGTTTACTTGAGGAGATGGCGAAGGATGGATAATCAAATTGAATTTCAAATAAAAGCAAATCCTCTTGAGTTGACAGAAACAATCATAACGAAAGCAAAGGAAACACAGGAAGAGTTCATTTTTAAGACAATCAGTGATTTCTTCATGTTTGAATACGAAATGAGGATAACGAAGAAAGAACTGACAGATGCTCTTGCAAAGCAGCATCCAATGAAACCACGATACAGTGATGAATGGCACTGCTACTGCGGACGATGCAACAAGCGGTTAAGCCTGAAGCACAAACCACAATACTGCATGAGATGCGGACAGAAGGTGAAGTTGTGACAAACGTACCTGACGAGATCCGTACTGCTCTTGCAGATGTATACAAGCTATTCGATATCAGTTTCCTGATGACCGGAACAGAAGATGAATGGAAACTTTATTGGGATAAAGCAAATGAACTGATTCAGAAGTATGGTGACGAGATACCATTGTTGAATCTTCTTGAAGCATATGCCGGAATCATAGAATGCCAGGTGAACTACAGGAAGACGGATAACAAATCACTGCTATGGGGCAAGGATGAGGAATATCCGCATCCGAGGAAAGGGAACGAGAATGCCTGACAAAATCTACTTACGGCAGATGCAAGCATTGCCGTTAATCGCTAAAGTGCGAATGAGTCAACAGAGGATCAGGGAATGGTATGACCATTTCAACGGAGATGTCTTTATCAGTTTTTCCGGTGGAAAGGACAGTACTGTTCTCGCTCATGTGGTTCATGAATATTACCCTGATGTTCCGTTGGTGTTCTGCAATACAGGCCTTGAATATCCTGAAATACAGGAATTTGCAAGGCAGATGGGAGCAGA
>Ga0310786_10007589_pt1 | contig 14117 bp, 11 predicted proteins | sample AusTroGonzalo_MG_FD_203881 | JGI IMG/M metagenome (GOLD analysis project Ga0310786, IMG submission 203881) | Bovine rumen microbial communities from tropical cattle in Woodstock, Queensland, Australia - Gonzalo_03 (v2) (version 2) | ecosystem: Host-associated > Mammals > Digestive system >... | reverse complement strand
TGCCTTCTCCGCCACTACACCGCTTCGTCTCACCCGTAGGGAAACTGTCAACTATAAACTCTCCACTGTCAACTCTGTCGAGGTGTGGTCATGCAACGGCACCCCTGTCGATTGTGTGAAGATGGCCCTGGCTGAACTATGTCCGCGAAGACCTGATATGATTATAGGTGGCATCAACCATGGTGACAATGCCTCTGTCAATGCCCACTATAGTGGTACGATGGGTGTCACCCTCGAGGGTTGTATGAAGTATATCCCCTCCGTGGCCTTCTCCTTGTGCGACTTCCGTGACGATGCCGATTTCGACCCCCTCCGTCCTCTCATCCGTGAGATAACCCAACGGGTGCTTCAGGAAGGCCTTCCTAAAGGTGTGTGTCTGAATGTGAACTTCCCAAAGTTAGAGGAAAGTGGAAAGAGTAAAGAGGAAAGAGAATACAAGGGAATTAAGGTCTGTCGCATGTCTTATGGAACCTGGGGGAGTGAGGTGACGAAATGTCATCATCCCCGTGGCTACGACTACTGGTGGATGGTGGGCCATTATACGAACGACGAGCCTGAGGCAGAAGATACCGATCGCTGGGCCCTTGACCATGGTTATGTTGCCATCACACCCACTCAGATCGATCTCACCGCCTACTCCGCCATCGACCTCATCGAGTCCTGGGATTTTGGTAATCATCTGTAAACCGTAAACAGTCAACTGTAAACATGAAATATTACCTCATAGTCGGCGAAGCCTCTGGCGACCTCCATGCCTCTCATCTGATGCAGTCACTGAAAGAAGTTGACACAGAGGCAGAGTTCCGTTTCTTCGGAGGTGACCTAATGGAGGCTGTCGGTGGTACACTTGTCAGGCACTACCGCGATTTGGCCTATATGGGGCTGATTCCTGTGTTGCTGCACCTCCCAACCATCTTGAAGAATATGGAGTTCTGCAAACAGGATATTACGTCGTGGCAACCTGATTGTGTGATTCTCGTTGACTATCCGGGTTTTAATCTCAAGATTGCCAAATATGTAAAATCGCGGACAAAGATTCCCCTCCACTATTATATCTCTCCAAAGATATGGGCCTGGAAGGAGCACCGCATCAAGGCCATTAAGCGTGATGTCGATGAACTCTTCTCCATCCTGCCTTTCGAGGTGGAGTTTTTCGAGCAGAAACACCATTATCCCATCCATTACGTGGGCAATCCCACAGCTGATGAGGTACGGGAGTTTTTGAGGAGTGAGGAGGGTGGAGTGAGGAGTGAGAAGAGAATCATTGCTCTCCTCGCAGGCTCGCGCAAGCAGGAGATTAAGGACAACCTCCCCACGATGATAGAGGCTGTGAAACCCTATATGAACGACTACCGTGTCATTCTCGCGGGAGCCCCTGGCATCGATGCCACCTATTACGACCAATTTATACAAGGGAGTGGGGTGGAGATCGTGTTCAATGAGACCTATCCGTTGCTGGCAAAGGCCCACGCAGCCTTAGTCACCAGTGGCACGGCCACCTTGGAGACAGCTTGTTTCAATGTACCTCAGGTAGTGTGCTATAAACTGCCCCTGCCAAAGATCGCCACCCATGTCAGAAAGTGGCTCATCAAGGTCAAGTATGTATCCTTGGTCAATCTCATTGCCGACCGCGAAGTGGTTACTGAGGTGCTCGACAAGAACTATAACCCTGCCTTTATCCGTCAGGAACTTGGTAAGATACTCGATGGTCCTGACCGTCAACGAATGCTCGACGGCTATGCAGAGGTGCGTTGTCGCCTGGGTGACCAGAAAGCCCCTGATAATGCTGCAAGAATCATCATGAAGCTATTAATAGAGGCGGATCAGACCACCCCTGCCCCTCCTACTCAGGAAGGGAAACTGCGCGCAGCTAAAAATTCGTGTAATTCGTGAAATTCGTGGCCCCAAAAAAGGAAGTTTTAATAAATAATGATAAAGAATATGAAAAAGATTTTTGTTTTCGCCCTGATGGCTATGGTAGGCCTCACGGCAGATGCCCAGAACATTCAGTTGCATTACGATTTTGGACGTAACATCTACTCCGGTGAGGAGGCAGGACGTTCAAAGGTCACCCTGACGTTTGAGCAGTTCAAGGCCGACAAGTGGGGCTCTTGGTTCTATTTCGTCGACATTGACTTTAGCCGTAAGTTCACGGAGAGTGCCTACACTGAGATCTCCCGTGAGTTTAACCTTGGCAAGCAGTCGCCCTTTGCTGCTCACATCGAGTACGACGGAGGCCTGAGCCGTTCCATGAGCTACCAGCAAGCTGCCCTCGCAGGACTGGCCTACAACGGTCACAACGCTGACTTCTCGAAGACATGGTCCGTGCAGTTGCTCTACAAGCACTTCTTCAAGAGTTATGACAACACCCGTTCCTATGCCAGTGCACAGTTGACAGGTGTCTGGGGATTGAACTTTCTGGATCGTAAGCTCACCTTCTCAGGTTTCATTGACTTCTGGCGTGGCGAGAAAGCCAATGGCGATGGCTGTCTGGTCATCCTTTCCGAGCCACAGCTCTGGTATAATTTCACGGAGCATTTCAGCATCGGTACCGAGTGGGAGTTCAGTAATAACTTCGTCTATAACACCGATCCGACGAGTGAGAAGACCTTTTTCCTGAATCCGACGCTCGGACTGAAATGGAACTTCTAACAATTGAAAATTGATAATTGAAAATTGAGAATGAAGACTCAAGAGTTCACAACGTCAAGAAAGACGATCGTAGGCGTACAGTTCCTGCTCGTTGCTTTCGGTAGCACGGTGCTGGTGCCTTTGCTCGTTGGTCTCGATCCTGCTACGGCTTTGTTCACGGCGGGTATCGGCACATTTATCTTCCATCTGGTCACGAAGGGCAAGGTGCCTATCTTCCTCGGCTCCAGCTTCGCCTTTATCGCTCCGATCATTTCGGCCTCACAACAGTGGGGGATGTCTGGCACCATCGCTGCCATTGTCGGTGTGGCACTGGTCTACTTTATCATGTCGGCCCTCATCAAGTGGCAGGGGCGCAAGTTTCTTGAACGTCTGTTCCCCCCGGTAGTCATCGGTCCTGTGATCATCCTTATAGGCCTGTCACTCTCTCCGGCTGCTGTGAATATGGCGAAAGAGAACTGGATTCTGGCCTTTATCTCACTGATCACTGCCATTGTGGTACTGGCCTTCGGCAAGGGACTGGCGAAACTTGTGCCAGTGATCATCGGCATCATTGTGGGTTATGTTGTGGCCCTTTGCCTGGAGGTCGTTGATTTCTCTGTTGTTGCTGCTGCCCCCTGGTTCGCCCTGCCTGACGGCATTGCCCATTTCCAGTTGCCTCAGTTTGCGTGGGAGCCTTTCCTCTTCATGATTCCTGTGGCCGTGGCACCCGTGATTGAGCATATCGGCGATGTCTATGTGGTTAGTGCCGTAGCCAAAAAAGACTTTGTGAAAGATCCCGGACTCCATCGCACGATGCTGGGCGACGGTCTGGCCTGTCTGTTTGCTTCGTTCTTCGGAGGTCCTCCTGTGACAACCTATTCAGAGGTGACGGGAGCCATGCAGATCACGAGGGTCACTCATCCTCAGGTCATCCGTATCGCAGCAGGCACTGCCGTGGTGTTCTCCGTCATCGGCAAGCTCAGTGCCCTGTTGCAGAGCATCCCCTCTGCCGTGTTGGGTGGTATCATGCTGCTGCTCTTCGGAAGTATCGCCTCTGTGGGCGTGCAACACCTGATTCAAAATAAGGTGGACATGAATCAGACCCGTAACATCATCATCATCTCTGTGACGTTGACGATGGGTATCGGAGGTGCCATTCTCCACTTCGGCTCCTTCTCCATCAGTGGCATCGGATTGTCTGCCATCATAGGTGTGTTGCTGAATCTGTTTATCCCTAAAGAAAATGGTCAGTCTCATGACTGACCATTTTCCTTTTCTATCACCAGTTGTCGCATATTCTTCAATAGATCGCTGGCGAAGATGAAATCCGTGAGTCGCGTGTTTTCGGAGTGCATGATCTGACTGCTCACGCCCTGCCACTCCTTATGGCCTTCGTAGATGAAGATGATGTTCTCGCCGATGCCCATGACGGAGTTCATGTCATGGGTGTTGATGATGGTGGTGATGCCGAACTCCTTCGTGATGCTCTGTAGCAGACCATCGATGACGAGTGATGTCTTGGGGTCGAGGCCGGAGTTGGGCTCGTCGCAGAAGAGATATTTGGGGTTCAGGGCGATGGCACGTGCGATGGCCACGCGCTTCTGCATACCACCTGAGATCTCACCAGGGAACTTCTCTTCTGCTCCTACGAGGTTCACGCGGTCCAGACAGTCCATGGCCCGTTTGGTGCGCTCCCTGAGGTTCATCGTTGAGAACATGTCCAGTGGGAACATCACGTTCTCAAGCACAGTCAAAGAATCGAAGAGGGCAGCACTCTGGAAGATCATGCCCATCTCGCGACGCATCATCACCTTCTCGTTTTTCGACATACCCACGAAGTCGCGCCCATCGTAGAGCACTTGTCCACTGGTGGGGTCGAGCAGTCCCACGAGGTTCTTCATCAGCACGGTCTTACCCGATCCGCTCTGTCCGATGATGAGGTTCGTCTTGCCGTCCTCAAACACCGTCGAGATGTCCTTCAGTACCTCACGGCCCTCAAAACTCTTGCACAGGTTCTTCGTTTCGATCATGACAGCAACTGGGTTAGGAAGACATCACTGAAGAGGATGAGCACGCTCGAGGTGACCACGGCATCGGTAGAGGCCTTGCCCACGTTCACCGATCCACCCTCAACGGTATAGCCACAGAAGGCAGGCACGCTGGAGATGATAAAAGCGAAGAACTGGCTCTTGATGATCGACATCCACATGAACCAGGGCTTGAACGAGTGTTGCAGACCCAGCGTCAGATCGTCTGGGGGCAACACATGACCGATATAGGCAGTGGCGTAGGCACCGAGGATGCCCGTGGCCGATGAGAATATCACGAGGAAGGGCATAATCGTCAGCATACCCATGATTTTCGGTAGGATGAGGTACGAGGCGGAGTTCACGCCCATGATCTCCAGGGCATCAATCTGTTGAGTGACGCGCATCGTTCCAAGTTCCGAGGCGATGTTCGATCCCACCTTACCAGCGAGGATCAGACACATGATAGAGCTTGAAAACTCCAGCAGCAGGATTTCTCTCGTCGTATAGCCTGAAACCCAGCGGGGCATCCATGGGCTCTGGATGTTCAGTTTCATCTGGATGCAGATGACGGCTCCGATGAAGAACGAGATGAGCAGTACGATGCCGATGGAGTTCACGCCCAACTGAGCCATCTCCTTCACATACGACTTGAAGAACATGCGCATCCGCTCAGGCACCGAGAACGTCCGTCCCATGAGCAACAGATACTGTCCTAATATCTCCAAGTACTTCATCGCCTCTCAACTCTTAATTTTCAATAATCAATTCTCAAATAATTTGTCGCCCAGTACCACCCAAACTTCTTCACGTTCTCTTTGTATCGCTTGTAGTAGCCCAAGTCCTCCTGAGGCACGAACATCGACACACCGTGATACTTCTCTTCTGTCATATCGAAGTCCGTGTAGTGAGTGTACCACGATTTATTCACTGTCCAGGTGGTGGCGAACGCCTTATCGACAACCACCTGATCGAGCACCGCTTTCCACTGCTTGTACTCTGCTTCGGTGGCGAATTTCTTCACGAAGTCACCGGCATCGTAGTAGATGTTGTAATACGGGAAGAACTTCGATCTGTACTCATTATAATAATGTATCAGTCCCGTCATATCCGGGTATTTGTTCCCTTCCTCATCCGGCTCCATACGGGTGTAGATAGCCTTTAGCACGGTACGGGTGGCCTCGGCCAGAGCCTCCAGTTCCTGAGTCTTCACCACGGACAACGGCAGGTAGTGCAACTGGTCTTCGGAATACTGCGTCATGATGCCCTTCGCAGCGTCCTTGCGCTTGAACATCTCCGGCACCACTTTTCCGTAGGGAGCTCCGTAGTCGGGGATCTCTGCAGGCGAACCGACGATGTAGTCCGTCACTCCGCGTAGTTCGTACATCGACTCCAGACACATGAAGTTACAGCAGTCGGCGAAGATGAATTCCAGGTGAGGCTGCTTCTCCAGCACCTTTTTTATCGTGGGCATGTTCAGCCAGTAGCCCGAGTCATAAGCCGATGAGTTGATGCCGTTATCGACGCCGTAGCCTCTGGTATAGGCCAGCGAGTCCTCGATCAGCCAACCGGTGGCGTGGCTCCAGAGTGTCAGACCGTAGCCTGCTGTGGCCGGATAGTGACTATAGGCGTAGGATAGCACCTTCTCAAACACCTTCGGGTCGCTCGAATACTCGTCCTTGTTGCTGATCTGCATGTCGGCGATCGACACCGAGTCCTTCAGATGTCCGTTCACGATGCGCGCTAGCCAGGGCAGTTCGTCTTTCTTCGCACGGTCGAACCACACAAGCAACTGGTCGTCCTCCGTCAGGAGCATCGAGCCCTCCTTGATCTCCTCGAAGTCATCTTCCGCATAGAGCGACAGCGAGTTCTCTGCCGACATATAGATGAGCACCGTCCTTGTCTGTGGTATCTTCTCATCGTCGTCGTTACCGCAGGCCGTTAGCAGCGTCAGTGCCGTCAACGCGACCACTGCCATCATGCTTGTCTTTGAAAATAGCTTTTTCTTCATCATTTCTTCTTTACGGTTGCAAAAGTACAACATTTTTCCGATATAGCCAAGAAAACACCGAAAAAAGCCTCGTGGGCCCGCGAGTACTTGATTTTCACCTGCTCTCCTGATTCCCTCAGTATGGTACAACATGCTCTCCTGATTTCCTCTGCAAAGGTACAACATTATTTCTGTGATTCCAAATTTCAGCCATCGATTTGGGGCGATTTTCAGCACAAACTCCGCGAATTGAGTATCTTCTTCCCCTCCTGAGTTAGGAGGGGTTAGGGGTGGTCTGAACAAGGGAATATTTCAGCGGAATCTGCGGCGGTTCTTGCGTCCCTCCGGTAACAAGCGGCATAGCCGAGCGCAGACCACCCCGCCCTTCGGGCTCCCCTCCTAACTCAGGAGGGGAAGAAGATACCTTGTCCGAATGCCTCCTTTGTTTCGTGCCGATGCCTTCCGCTATATAGTGCCAGGCATTCCCACTAACCACGCCAGATATTCCGACGAGTGTTTTCAGGCGTTCCGACGAACCTCACTGAAACGCCCGCTCTTCGCAAAACGTCCCAACGTCCCATCGTCCCACGTCCCATTAATTACAATCTCTGACTTCGTCGAAGATAGGCTGCATCTCAAAAATACTCAAATAAAATTTGGTATTTTGTTCGATTTGCACTATCTTTGCACCCGATATGGAAGAGAATCAGCAACAGGAACGGTTGGTATTGCGCACGGAAGGACTCGTGAAACGGTATGGCAAACGTACCGTGGTGAACGATGTGAGCTTCGATGTGAAGCAGGGTGAGATCGTGGGACTCCTGGGCCCCAACGGTGCCGGCAAGACCACCTCTTTCTATATGACTACTGGTCTGATTGTGCCCAACGGTGGACATATCTACCTGGGCGACGAGGAAGTGACGAAATACCCCGTCTACAAACGGGCTCGGGCAGGCATCGGCTACCTGGCACAGGAGGCCAGCGTGTTCCGTAAGATGAGCGTAGAGGACAATATCCTCTCCGTGCTCCAGATGACTGGCAAGTCCCGCGACTACCAACTCGAGAAGCTCGAGGAACTGATTAGGGAGTTCCGCTTGGGTAAGGTGCGTAAGAACAAGGGTGATCAGCTCTCGGGTGGTGAGCGACGCCGTACGGAGATCGCCCGTTGTCTGGCCATCGAACCGAAGTTTATCATGCTCGACGAGCCGTTTGCTGGCGTCGATCCCATCGCCGTGGAGGATATCCAGCAGATCGTCTGGAAACTGAAATACCGCAATATCGGCATCCTGATCACTGACCATAACGTGGACGAGACGCTGACCATCACCGACCGCGCCTACCTGCTCTTCGAGGGGCGCATCCTCTTCCAGGGCTCGCCTGAGGAACTGGCAGAGAATAAGGTGGTGCGCGAGAAATACCTCACCACTTCGTTCGTGCTTCGCAAAAAAGACTTCCAATTGCTTGAGGAAGAGCGCAAGGCGAAGGAAGAGGAGATTTAGTTTACAGTTTACGGTTTACGGTTTACAGATGAAATGTTCTAAAGGCTTCTAATAGTTAATTATCTATAAAAGTAATCATCTGTAAACCGTAAACCGTAAACTGTAAACAAAAAAATGACTACCTTTGCACCCCAAAAATTTGCTTGTATTATATAATAAGGTATAAAGAAAGATGAAAATTACATTTGATTGCCCTGACAAAATCAACGGTTTGATGACGATGGTCATCGAGCCCGCTGACTATCAGGAGAGGGTAGAGAAGACACTGAAAGACTATCGTAAGAAGGCCCAGGTTCCCGGATTCCGTCCCGGACAGGTGCCCATGGGAATGATCAAGCGCCAGTATGGCACCGCCGTGAAGGTAGAGGAAGTGAACCGCCTGATCAGCGAAAAGCTCTATGGTTATATTCAGGAGAACAAGATTCAGATGCTGGGCGAGCCCCTGCCGAACCAGGAGAAGCAGAAGCCTCAGGACTTCGAGAAGGAGGGTGAGTTGGAGTTTGTGTTCGACATCGCCGTGGCTCCTGAGATGAAGGCTGAGCTCTCAGACAAGGACAAGATCACATATTATGATATCAAGGTGGACGATAAGCTCATCGACGACCAGGTGCAGATGTACGCTTCTCAGGCTGGTGAGTTCCAGGAGGCTGAGACCTTCAGCGGCAACGATACGCTGACAGGTGAGCTCCGCGAGCTTGACAAGAAGGGTAGCACGAAGGAAGACGGTCTCGCCAACGAGGCTGCGATGATCATGCCCGCCTATATCAAGGACGAGAAGCAGCGTAAGCTCTTCGATGGTGCCAAGAAGGGCGATGTCATCACCTTCAATCCCAAGAAGGCCTATCCCGACAACGATGCCGAGGTGGCTGCTCTGTTGAAGGTTCAGAAGGACGACGTGAAGGATCTGAAGAGCGACTTCAGCTACCAGATCAACGAGATTCGTCATTTCCAGCCCGCTGAGGTGAACCAGCAGTTGTTCGACCGTGTGTTCGGTGAGGGAACGGTGAAGGACGAGAAGGCCTTCCGTGAGAAGATCGCCGAGACACTGAAGCCCCAGCTTGAGGGTAACAGCGACTATAAGTTCATGCTCGACCTTCGTCAGTATGTAGAGAAAAAGGTGGGCGACGTGACTTTCCCCGAGGCTCTGCTGAAGCGTGTCATGCTGCAGAACAACCAGGATAAGGGCGCCGACTATGTGGAGAAGAACTTCGAGGGCAGCATCAAGGAGCTGAAGTGGCACCTCATTAAGGAGCAGCTCGTGGCTGCCAATGAGGTGAAGGTCGAGGATGCTGACATCAAGGCTGTTGCCAAGGATGCCATCCGTCAGCAGTTCGCTCAGTATGGTATGTCGAACGTGCCCGACGACGTGCTCGAGAACTATGCCGCAGAGCAGATGAAGAAGCGTGAGAACGTTGAGGGATTCGTTGATCGTGCCGTCGAGCAGAAACTCGTCGAAAAGCTCAAAACAGTCGTTAAATTGACTAAAAAAGCAGTCAGTTTGGCCGACTTTAACAAGCTGATGCAAGAAAAATAAGTATTTTTAGGAAAAAATAACCACTCTTTTGGAGAGGTTATCGACTTTTTTGCGTAACTTTGTGTCCCAATCACAAGTGAAAAAGGTCGATGACCTCTCTTTTTAGGTATTAGATTATGAATGATAGAAACGATTTTAGAAAGTATGCAGTCCGCCATTTAGGCATGGATGGACTCACCGTTGATGAAGTGATGAAGGCCCAGGCCCAGTACCTGAACCCCTATATCCTCGAGGAGCGTCAGTTGAACGTGACGCAGATGGACGTGTTTTCACGATTGATGATGGACCGTATCATCTTCCTTGGTACGCAGATCGACGACTACACGGCCAATACCCTGCAGGCACAGTTGCTATATCTCGACTCTGTGGACTCGGGCAAGGATATCTCGATCTATATCAACTCCCCTGGTGGCAGCGTGACAGCAGGACTGGGTATCTATGATACCATGCAGTTTATCTCGAGCGATGTGGCCACCATCTGCACAGGCATGGCTGCCTCGATGGGTGCTGTGTTGCTCGTGGCAGGCAAGGAGGGTAAGCGCTCGGCACTGCCCCATAGTCGTGTGATGATCCATCAGCCCCTTGGTGGCGTGCAGGGTCAGGCTTCGGATATTGAGATCGAGGCCAAGGAGATCCTGAAGTTCAAGAAGGAACTCTATACCATCATCTCCGAGCATTCGCACACGCCTTATGATAAAGTGTATGCCGATTCGGACCGTAACTACTGGATGACTGCCGAAGAGGCTAAGGCCTATGGCATGATTGATACGGTACTGAGCAGGAAGCAGTGAGAATTGAGAATTAAGAATTAAGAGTTAGGAATTCGGAATTCGTAATTAATTAGAGGTGACAAAATTGAGAAAAGAATGTAGCTTCTGTGGACGAAGCGAACGAGAGGTCAGACTGCTGATCACAGGTCTCAACGGTTTTATCTGTGAGGACTGTGCCAGACAGGCCAACCGTATTGTCGAGGAACATCTGACGACGGTGGGCGACACGGATGCACCTGCCAAGGCAAAGCGGAAAAAAGTGCCCAAGCCCAAGGAAATCAAGGAATACCTCGATCAGTATGTCATTGGACAGGAAGAGGCCAAGCGTTATCTCTCGGTAGCGGTCTATAATCACTATAAGCGACTGGGTCAGACCACTGACAAGGATGGTGTGGAGATCGAGAAATCGAACATCATCATGGTGGGCTCCACGGGTACGGGTAAGACACTTCTGGCGCGTACCATCGCCAAGATGCTCGACGTGCCCTTTACCATCGTCGATGCCACGGTACTCACTGAGGCCGGCTATGTGGGCGAGGATGTAGAGAGTATCCTGAGTCGTCTGTTGCAGGTGGCTGACTATAATGTGGAACAAGCCCAGCAGGGTATCGTCTTCATCGACGAGATCGATAAGATAGCCCGTAAGGGCGATAACCCCTCCATCACCCGTGATGTCAGTGGTGAGGGTGTGCAGCAGGGACTCCTGAAGCTGTTGGAGGGTACGATGGTGAACGTACCGCCCAAGGGAGGGCGTAAGCATCCGGATCAGGACTATATCCAGGTGGACACCAGGAACATCCTGTTTATCTGTGGCGGTGCCTTCGATGGCATCGAGCGTAAGATCGCCCAGCGACTGAACACTCATGTGGTGGGATATAACTCCGTTCAAAACGTTCAGAAGATCGACAAGAAAGACCTGATGAAGTATGTTCAGCCACAAGACCTGAAGGCCTTTGGCATGATCCCCGAGATCATCGGACGTCTGCCAGTGCTTACCTATCTCAATCCGCTCGACAAGGAGGCACTGCATCAGATTCTGACGGAACCGAAGAACTCGATTGTAAAACAATATCAGAAACTTTTTGAGTTGGACGGCGTGAAGCTGGAGTTCACGAAGGAGGCCCTCGATGTGATTGTCGATAAGGCTGTAGAATTCAAGCTTGGAGCCCGTGGACTGCGCTCGATCGTAGAGAACGTGATGATGGAGTGCATGTACTCTATCCCCTCTCAAAAAGTAAAGACTTTTAAAGTAACACCCGATTATGTGCGCCAGCAACTGGAACAGACGCGCATGGCATCATAGGGAAAGCCTAAATAACTAAATGTATGAGCGAAAAGACCAATCTGACTGAAGCCCTGAAGAAATACTTTGGTTTCGACAAGTTCAAGGGCGACCAGGAGCAAATCATCCGTAACCTGTTGGACGGCAACGACACGTTCGTGCTGATGCCAACGGGTGGAGGTAAGTCGCTGTGCTATCAGTTGCCATCGCTGCTGATGGACGGTACGGCGATTGTCATATCGCCCCTGATTGCCTTGATGAAGAATCAGGTGGATGTCATTACCAATCTGAGTGAGCACGAAGGGACGGCCCACTATCTGAACTCGTCACTGAACAAGGCCGCTATAGACCAGGTGAAGAATGATATCCAGGCGGGTATCACCAAACTGCTCTATGTGGCTCCAGAGTCGTTGACGAAGGAAGAGAACGTGGAGTTCCTGAAGACGGTGAAGATCTCTTTCTATGCCGTCGATGAGGCCCACTGTATCTCGGAGTGGGGACATGACTTCCGTCCGGAATACCGTCGTATCCGTCCTATTGTCAACGAGATCGGCAAGGCACCTATCATTGCCCTCACGGCCACGGCCACGGATAAGGTACGCTCGGATATCAAGAAGAATCTTGGCATGGTCGATGCTAAGGAGTTTAAGAGCTCCTTCAACCGTCCGAACCTCTATTACGAGGTGCGTCCGAAGACGAAGGATGTGGATAAGGATATCATCAAGTTCATCAAGCAGCACCCGGGCAAGAGCGGCATCATCTATTGTCTGTCGCGAAAGAAGGTGGAGGAACTGGCTGCAGTGCTTCAGGCCAATGAGATCAAGGCAGCAGCCTATCATGCAGGACTGGACTCTGGCACCCGAACCCAGACACAGGATGATTTCCTGATGGAGAATATCGATGTGATTGTGGCCACCATCGCCTTTGGTATGGGTATCGACAAGCCTGATGTGCGTTTCGTGATCCATTATGATATCCCCAAGTCACTGGAGGGCTACTATCAGGAGACGGGTCGTGCTGGTCGTGACGGAGGCGAAGGCCTCTGCATCGCCTTCTATTCTAATAAGGACCTGCAGAAACTGGATAAGTTCATGGAGGGCAAGCCTGTGGCAGAACAGGATATCGGACGACAGTTGCTCGTTGAGACGGCTGCCTATGCCGAGACCTCCATCTGTCGCAGGAAGATGTTGCTCCACTATTTCGGAGAGACCTATCCGAAGGATAACTGTGGCAACTGCGACAACTGTCTGCATCCGAAGACGGAGATTGAGGCGAAGGATCAGTTGGTGGTGGCTCTGAAGGCTATCCTTGAGATTAAGGAGAACTTCCGTGCCGACTACGTCATCGACTTCATCACAGGTAAGGAGACGGACGAGATCATCGCTCACCACCATGAAGACTTCGAGAACTTCGGTGCCGGAGCCGACGAAGATGAGAAGATCTGGAATCCCGTCATCCGTCAGGCCCTCATCGCAGGCTATCTGCTGAAAGAGGTTGAGAACTACGGACTGCTCAAGGTGACGGCTGCTGGTAAGAAGTTCATGAAGTCGCCTAAGTCCTTTAAGATCGTGAAGGATGCTGAGTTCACGGGCGACGACGATCTACCAGATCAGGAGGGTGGCATCAGTGCCCTCGATCCCACGCTGAGTGCTATGCTCCGTGAGTTGCGCAAGAAAGTGTCAAAGCGTCTGGAGCGTCCACCGTATGTCATCTTCCAGGATGTATCGCTGGAGCAGATGGCAACGGATTATCCTGTCACCCTCGAGGAACTGAAGAATATCCAGGGTGTGGGCGAAGGAAAGGTGAAACAGCCGTATGCCAAGGAGTTTGTAGACTTGATCCGAAGCTACTGTGAAGAGAATGAGATTGAGCGCCAGGTGGACATGCGTGTCCGTACGGTGGCGAAGAAGTCGATGCTCAAGGTGAAGATCATCCAGAGCATAGACCGTCAGATTGCCCTCGATGACATCGCCACGGCTCAGGGTATCGATTTCGATGAACTGCTCGATGAGGTGGAGGCCATCGTCTACAGTGGTACGAAACTCAATATCGACTACTTCCTCGAAGAAGTGATGGATGAGGATCATGTCGATGATATCTACGACTATTTCTGTGAATCGGATACGGATCGTCTGAGTGTGGCTCAGAAGGAGCTGGGCGACGAGTATTCGGAGGATGAGATTCGTCTGGTGAGAATCAAGTTCCTCTCCGAAATGGCGAACTGAGTACGTTGAACATTGAACATTGAACATTGAACATTGAAGATTGAACGTTAAAAAATAACAAGGCGAATTAAAATCTTCAATCTTCAATCTTCAATGTTCAATCTTTTTTGTACCTTTGCACGCAATATTTTAAGAAAGGTATAATTATGGCTTCATTTA